>Ga0208373_1000937_pt1 | contig 43283 bp, 28 predicted proteins | sample RifOxyC2_FD_184036 | JGI IMG/M metagenome (GOLD analysis project Ga0208373, IMG submission 184036) | Soil microbial communities from Rifle, Colorado - Rifle Oxygen_injection C2 (SPAdes) | ecosystem: Environmental > Terrestrial > Deep subsurface > Rock core/Sediment | place: Rifle, Colorado...
AGAATCCTATGATTACTATACAAGAACTTTCAAAAGAAACAAAACTTTCTAACCAGGGAGTTATTTGGAATCTCACTAAATTAAAAAAGAAAAATACAATAAAACGCATTGGACCTGACAAAGGCGGGCATTGGGAAGTTGTAGAGAAATAAAAAATAAAAATAATAAAACAACAATATATATTGACGGAAAAGAGCGCTTGAAAAAAGATTTAAGCTTTTGGAAATATAAAAATTACTATAAAATTGGATGTTACCCGCAGGAACACAAAGGCCATTTCCAAGTATATGTAAAAAATCTTAAAGTAAAATAGAATAAGGGGAATAAATAGGAGCTGACCCCTTAAAAGTTCTACATACAATTGTTTGAAAATCTTATAAAAAAGATGTAATATGATATTATGAAGGGAAAAGAGAACAGCTGTCCCCTTAAACTTAGGGGTGTCATTTTAGGCGAAGTGAAAAAATAACAAGGGACAAAAAGTATAAACTAACTATCTAACAACGTCCCCTAAGACCCTTCACGTCCCCTAAGACCACTTCGCTTTACTTTAAACTTAGGGTATCATTTTAGGCGAAGTGAAAAAATAACAAGGGACAAAAAGTATAAACTAACTATCTAACAACGTCCCCTAAGACCAACTTCGCTTTAATTGAAAGCAAAAATCAAATGCATGTTTTTGAAACTTTTTATGAAACACACGAGAACACAATAAAAACAAAAAGATATATGGAATATAAAGATTTTAATGAGATTGATGATGAAATTGATGATGAGGTTGATAAAAAATCTATTTCATTTTTACTAGAGAAACTTATAAGCGAAAAAGATAAAAGAGGAAAGTTAATACTAGAACTTCGTTATGGTTTAAGAAGTGGTAAAACAAATACACTAGAATCAATTGCTAATAAAACGAAAATTACAAAAGAAAGAGTTCGGCAAATATTAAAGAAAATTGCCCATAAAGCTCAATCAATTAAATCCATTAACAATGAAATAATTAAAACAATTCAGGGTAATGGAGGTATTTGTAAATTAAGTTATATAATAAACAGCTTTAATAATATTTTTTTAACGGAAGGGTACAAACCAGAATCAGTTGTAAAATACTTTCTGGAAATCAATCCAATGATTGAAGAAATTGACGAGGATATTTTTGCTTTAAATATTTATCCATTAAAACTTATTGATAAAATTAATAATATTTTCATAAGTATACTTAAATCCAGTAACGGCAAAATGTTAATTGAAGATTTGTTGAAAAATATTATTAATGATTCATTTTATAAAAAGCATCAAAATGATTTGAAGGGTGAATTTCTTATTTCATTAATAAAACACAATCCCAACATTGAATTAACCGATGATTATATCTGCAAATTAATAATTAAAGATATCAATATTTTTATGAAAGATAATTTAGAAAAATATGAAGAAAAAGTTGAAATCAATAAAGAAGACATTGAAAATATTTTCAATGAATTAAGCTTTGTTAAGAGATCAAGTATTAAAAAGCCTCTGATAAAAGCAGCAGTACCTTTTATTTTGAAATTTTGTTTTCCCAATGGTTGTCATATAGAAGAACTAGCTAAAAAGATTAATGAATTGAATATATTCGATAATGATATTAATCAAAAAATGATATCAAGTACTATCAATTACAATAAAAGCATTGTTAGTAGTGGGAAAGGCTCATATTGTCATATAGATAACATTAAGAAAAATATTTTAAATGATAATATTACAATAAAGAATATTAATAAACTTCTTAAAGAAAGTAATTTTCCGGTTTCTATAAGTAAAATATTGACAATCGCATCAAAATATAATGTATCTGAATTATTAATGCTTCTTAGCAACAACAAATATTATCATTGTGGTCGGCAATCATATACATTGTATAGCAAAAGAAAATCAATTAAAATAGAGTATGTAAGAGATATTCTTTACAAATATATTAAACAAAAAAACAAGCCTGTTAGTATAAAAGATATAGAACAAACATTGCTTAATCATGGGAAAAGTATTAATAATTTCTTTTTGGTATCAAACCTGTCCAGGGATGAATATTTTAAAAGGATAAACAGAAATTATTTTGTATTAAGGAGCTGGAAAAAGTATGGTAAAGAGTATGAAGGTCGTAAATCCAATAGTTTAAATAAAACAGAAATTACCAATTCTGTTAAGCGTCTTTTGTTGCTCCATGAAAATCAACCCCTTAGAATATCTGTTATTTTAAAGGAATTAAAATATAAGTATGATATATCATGGCATGGATTATTTAGCATATTACAAGACAAATCAATATTTTTAAAAAGTGAAGTCGGGTATTATAAATTAGCTAAAAGAATACTCGAATTAAAAGATGAGAATTTAAATATTGAAATACCGGAATTAAAAATTAGCGAATTTCTAATTTTATTTCAGCAATACTTTAAAAATAATATTAAACCAGAAAGTAAGGTTTCTGAAGAACCTTTTATAAAAATTATGAAAATTTTAGGTTATATAAATAATGATGGGTTAACAGAGAGGGGAGAGGCGATAAAAGAGAGATATTTTGAAGATTACTGTAAACTCAAAAATGATAAAATTAAAATTGATAATGTCACCGTAGAGTTAGTTGATCGTGACATACTAAGATGTATATATTATGATATAATATACAGCGATATCGGTTATGCCTTGAAACAAAACGTATATTCTAATGAAAATATATATATTAGAGATTGGATAAGTGATCTTGAAAAAATTAGAATATTAATTTCTGAACTTTAAGTATGGGAGGATTTTATGCCAAATTATAGATATGTAATAAGTATAGAAAATTGTAAAATTCATGGTATACCGAAATCAATAGAAATAAATAAAATATATTTTGATGAATATAATCCTAGAATATCAATGTATCGGGATTCATCTATAGCTGATACTGGATGCAAAGGATTAAATCAAAATAATATTGAATATGCTCTAAAAATACAACCATCATTCCTTTCTTTAAAAAGATCAATACTTGAAAATGGTGGAGCTATTGTTCCGATATGGGTAATCAATGATAAGAATAATTATATTGTTATTGAAGGTAATACTAGGCTTATTATTTATAAGGAGATATATAAAGAAACTAATGATCAATCCTATGAAAAAATAAATGCAATAGTATTGGATATTAACGCAAGTAAAATAACAGAGAGCATTAAAAATTTTATAAGACTCACATGTCATTTGCATGGACAAACACAATGGGATAAATATGAACAGGCTAAATACTTATATATGTTATATTATCACAATAGCTATCCAACAAGTAAATTATCAAAGATCACCAAACTTAATGAAAAGGATATAAAGGAAGACATAAAGGCATTTGAAATTATGTCAACGCAATTCATGCCAAAATATGGAGAGGGTGATCCTGCTTCGGTACATAAATATAGTTATTTTAAAGAATATGTAAAAGATAAGAAGTTATTGAATGTAATGGAAAATAAGGGTTATGATGAAAAAGATTTTGCAAATTGGGTCGGTAATGATAAATTTGTAAAAGCACAAGATGTAAGAAAGTTAAGGAATATACTAAATGACGACGAAGCAAGAGGAGCATTTATCGAAAAAGATTATGATAGGGCGATTGAGATACTCAAAGATGTAATCCCTCAAAAGTCAGATAAATTATATATTCTTATTGATGATTTAATTGATCGTATAAAGAAAATCAAACTTAGCGAAATAGAAGAATTGAATAGTGAAAAAGGAGAAAAAAGACGTAAATTAATTGAAAATTTAAATAAAGAAGTGAATTTTCTCTTAAAGAGAATAAAATAATGGCGTCAAAAGGTCATGATAAAATTGTAGAAATGATACAATATAAAATGAGATTGATGGGTTTTAAGGTAGTAGCGACCGATGGTTGTATTGATAGTAAATTACCCCCAACGATTATTTCTCATAGACCAGATTGTATTGGATTAAGAGAATCTGATAAAAGTGTTTGCATTGGTGAAGCTAAATATTATGGGGATTTGCACGCTAATAGATCCAAAAGACAAATATGTGATTTTGCAAAATTAAGTGACGTAAAATCTAATATATATTTTATTTTAGGATTACCAAAAAGTGAGATTAGCAAATTGAGAAAGATAATCGATATGGATTATTTTAGATCTTTAAAAAGAATAATTATTTTAGAAGTGCCAGATAATCTTTGTGAGTGATATGAAAAATCGTAATTATTTGCATAAAACAGACCCATTGAAACATCAAATAAGTGTTATAAGTAGAATTGCTGAAAACAACGCTATCGCTCTGTTTGACGAACAAGGATTAGGTAAGACAAAGATGGTTTTAGCTGCTTTAATAAATAACATGAAAAACAAAGAAATAGATGCGGCATTGGTTATATGTAAGAATAATTTACTTTATAATTGGGATAAAGAAATTAAAACACATACAAATTTGAAATCTATTATTATTTCGGGAACTCTTAGTGGACGAAGACGCATAATGCAATTATCAGTACCTTTCTACTTAATAGGGTATCAGAGTGCTATTAGAGAAAAAGAGATACTCAAAGATCTTCTCGGAATCAAAAGGTTTGCTATTATTTTAGATGAGTCACATGTTATAAAAAATCCGTTAGCAGCCGTTACTTCTACCTGTCTTGATTTAGGAAAATATGCTAAGAAGCACATAATATTATCTGGGACTCCTATTGCAAATTCTCCAGAGGATATTTGGACACAATTTATGTTCTTAGGAGTTGCTTTAGAAAAAAGTTATCAGGATTTCAAGGATAAGTATGCTATAAAAATACATCAAGGTGATTCTAAATATAACCTGAATGCCTTAACTGAGCTAAAAAGTTATATAGAAGAAAAATCAATACGAAGATTAAAAACAGATGTTATTTTTGATTTGCCTAATAAATTATATAAATACATATCAGTAGAAATGAAAGGGAAACAATTAGAATTATATTCTGAACTACGTGATAATTTGTTAATTGAAATAAAAGAAATGAACGGGAATAAAGTTATTGATGAAGCAAAAAATATATTAAAAAGAATAATAAGACTTAATCAAATAGCAAGCAATCCTATCCTGGTAGATAAGTCCTATTATGAAACTCCTGCGAAGTTTAAAGTGATTGATGAATTAATAGAAGATATCATATCAAATAATGAAAAAGCAATTATATGGACTAATTATGTCGAAAATGTAGATATTTTAAATAAAAGATACAAGAAATATAATTCTGTACATATTCACGGAGCAATTTCAATTTTTGACCGGAACAAATATGTAAATAGATTTCAAAATGAAGATGATTGCAAAATACTAGTTGCAAATCCTTCTGCCGCAAGAGAAGGACTTACTTTAACAGCATCAAATAATGCAATATACTTAGATAGATCGTTTAATATGGTAGATTACCTTCAATCACAAGACAGAATACATAGAATATCACAGAAAAAAATATGCAATATAATAGTAATTAAAGCAAAAAACACTATAGATGACTATATCGATGATGTTATATATAAAAAATCACAGATTGCCAAATATATTCAAGGGGATACAAATAGTATTGATATTAAAGATTCATTTTTGACAAAAGATGATATCATCAAAATATTAGGAGGATAATCCATGAGTAAAAATCTAGTTTTTGCAATAGGAGATGGGAAAACTATTAAAACAGAAATTGAAGATGTAGATATTTACACCTTGAAATACTATCCAGAGAATCCAAGAATAGGTTCTATGCTTTTAAATATGTCAAAAAAAGTAACAGAAGAACTAATATATGATTTAATGTGGACCAAACATGGCGAGTCGGTTAGAGAATTATATCAAAATATCAAAACAGCTGGAAATGTTAACGAACCATTAATTGTTTATAATAATAAAGTGCTTGAAGGGAATACTCGGTTATCTGTTTTACGAAAACTTTACAAAGAAACAAAAGACCTTAATTGGAAAACAGTTAAATGTAGGGTAATTAAAGATACTCTTGCACCAAAAGATATAGATTATTTGATGTGTCGTATTAATTTAGCTGATAAGAAAAAAGATTGGGAGCCTTTTGAGCAAGCGTGTTATTTTTATAAACTGGTAAAAGAAAATGGTCACTCGATGAAATATATAAAAGAAATGTCGGGGTTCCCTCAACAAAAAATAGAGGATTATATATTAACTTTTGAGGAAATGAAAAAAAGAAAGGTTGATTCTATTGGATTCAGTACTGTTTATGAAACTTTAAAGCAATCCGAGGTAAAGAAAGAAACAAAAAAAGGAAATGATGTTTTGAAAATAGTGTTAAAAGAATATAATACTGGAAAAATTGATGACGCAAGAGATCCAAGAAAATTAAAAGAAATATTAAAATCTGATAAGGCAAAAAAGGATTTTCTTGCTGGGAAAAAGGACATTAAGACAGCATATAAATATGCTAAATATATAGATCCAACGATTGAAGATATTTTGTTAAGAGATATTGAGGAAATGACAAAAACCTTAAGTAGTATTCCAATCTCAAAGATGCAAAGCATTCAAAAAGATCAAAAGAAATATGTAATAGTTAAAAAATTTGCCGAACAAGTTAAAAAATTCATGGAGAATATCAATAAAAAATAATGAATATATTATTAGTAGAACCAGATTTCCCTTATCCAAGTAAAAGCAAAAATTCAGCCAACAGTACACACAAAAACTTTGTACCTATCGGACTGCTTAAACTTTCATCTTTATACAAAAATAAATACAAAAGTACTAATATATTAGTAAGGGGGAATGTTAAAAAAGAAATAATTGGGTTTAAGCCAGATGAAATACTAGTAACATCTCTTTTTACATATTGGTCTAAATACGTATGGAATTGTATTTGTTATTATAGAAAGATGTTTCCATCTTCCATTATTCGACTAGGTGGAATATATTCAACCCTTCATGCAGACAATAAAGTATTTTTAAATCTTGCAAAAAACAATAGGGTTAAAATATTTAAAGGTTTAAATTATGATGCAGAAAAATATTTGCCAGATTATTCAATTGTAGGGGATGTTGAATATCATGCAACACATATAATGAGAGGATGTATAAGAAAATGTGAGTTTTGTGGCACTTGGAAGTTAGAACCCAAATTAATATATAAAAAATGTGAAGAAATTGTAAAAGAAATAGAGACTGTTGGAAAAACAAAAGTGATATTTTATGATAATAACATTTTAGCAAACCCATATATTAAAGAAGTATTGCAAGAATTAGAAAAAATAAGAATTGGAACTAGGTTTGTTACTTATGAAGCTCAAAGTGGTTTTGATGGAAGGATAGTTCAGAAAAATACAGATTTGGCAAAGCAAATTAGGAAAGCGAGATTTTCGAATATTAAAATAGCATGGGACAACTCTGTAAAAGATAGCAAAAATATAAAAGACCAAATACGAATATTTGAACAGGCTGGCTTCAAAGCAAAAGATATATCAGTCTTTATGATTTATAATTATAAAGTTTCTTATGGTGATATGCTAAAAAAAATTGTATTATGTGAGAAATTGGGAGTTCAAATAAATGATTGCAGATTTAGACCTTTAGAGTCTGTTCATGACGAATATAACGCTCACATTAAATATGAACAAACAGAAAAAGACTATTATATTAATAAAGAATGTGGCTGGACAGATAAATTAATTAAAGCTTTTAGATCGAGGGTAAGAAAACATAATATTTGGATTAGATATGCAAAAGATAAGGGACAAAAATACGACAGGAGTATGGAACGCTGGAGTTCAATAAATAGTATATATAAGTATTTCAAATTAGGAACTGCACCAAAGTATGGGATAATTGAGAATAGTAAAAACTTGCAGCAAAAAATCAGAAATCTTAATAAATTAAAAGGTATGTGTACAAGGGGTGATTGTAATAGCGACAATATCAGAAGAATGTCAGTTGTGGAACTAGAAAAATTTATGTCAAAAAATTATAAAAAACCAAGTAATGTTGAAATACCTCGAGATCAGGAAAAGGGAACAGCTGTACTTGCTCAATAATTCGGTAATTTTTCAAGTATACTACAAATCAAAGATAATCTATGGGGATTAATGTATATTCCGTTCAAAGTATCCAGTGAATCCGCTACAAGGTATCCACCCCCTGTAAAGCGGTAAAATCGGAGCGAAGCGACGAATGTTTTATGTTATTTAATTTATTAACAAATTGATTCTAAAAGAGTCCCGATTTTTTCAAAGAACAAGCAAATTCTACAAAAATAAATGAAGCATGTCAAATCCAATTAAGTTTTAGTTTTTTTTCTCATAGAGTCGCCCTTAAGTTCAATTTTAAACGCATTGTGAAGCAGTCTGTCGCAAACCGCATCAGCAATAGTAGGGTCACCAATAACCTGATACCAGTCTTTAATGGGGATCTGACTGGCAATAATGTAGTCCATGGGGACGGTGTTTAAATAGTTGAATTATTAAAATAGACCCGCCAATCCGCCGACCAGCAGACTAACACATTTGACGGGTTAAACTAGGTGCAAGACAGATTACGTTTAAATTTAGTCCAAAAACTTGACAAATTACTGTCAAGTTATTATAATTATTTAAGTTTACAAAAAAGTAAACAGGAGGAAAAATTTTATGTCGAAGGAGAATCTGTTTGATTTGAAAGGCAAAATTGCGGTTGTTACCGGAGGCGGAGGAGTGCTTTGCGGGGATATCGCGAAAGGTTTGGCTGCATGCGGCGTAAAAGTAGCCGTATTGGACTTAAAAAAGGAAGCGGCGGAAGGTGTCGTAAACGATATAAAGAAAAATAAAGGTGAAGCAATAGCAGTGGTTTGCAATGTTTTGGAACGTGCAAGTATCGAACAGGCATGCGAGCAGGTTATAAAGGCATACGGACTGCCGAATATTTTAATCAACGGCGCCGGCGGAAACAGTCCCAAGGCGACTACTTCCAAGGAACAGCTTTCAGTAGCAGATTTAAAAAATAAGACAGAAAACTTTAAGACATTTTTTGATCTTACCCCGGAAGGAACACAGTTCGTTTTCAATCTTAATTTTTTAGGTACATTATTACCGACTCAAGTTTTCGGGCTTAAAATGGCGGAAAACGGCGGCGGCGTTATGCTTAATGTTTCTTCAATGAACGCGTTCAGGCCGCTTACTAAGATTCCGGCATATTCCGCAGCTAAAGCGGCAGTTTCAAATTTTACGCAGTGGGCATCGATGCATTTGGCGCCGGTTAATATCCGCGTGAATGCGATTGCACCCGGGTTTTTCCTTACAGAACAAAACAGATTTTTATTAACTGAACAGAAAACAGGAGAATTGACACCAAGGGGCAAGTCGATTATTGCACATACGCCGATGTCGCGTTTTGGCGTGCCTGAAGATTTATTCGGGACTATTATATGGTTGTTATCCGACGCGTCTAACTTTGTTACCGGTATCGTAGTACCTGTAGACGGCGGATTTTCTGCATATAGCGGCGTGTAAAGAGAAACGATTACACAGATTTCGAGACGCGATTACACAGACCTGCCTGACGGTAGGCAAGGTTAGAGCGAATCTTTAAATCACCGTAAACTTGTCCTGAGCATGGACGAAAGATCGGTTTTGGAAAGTCTGTAAGGATGTCATTCTGATCCCGATTTATCGGGAGAAGAATCTCGAACTTGTCTTTCAATAGAAAAACGAGATCCTTCACTTCGTTCAGGATGACAAAATATTTTTTTTAAAGTTAGGGGGCTTATAATGTCGAAAACAAAAAATGTGGTTATAGCACAGTCGGGCGGACCTTCACCGGTAATTAATAATTCTTTGCGAGGGATAATTGAGACCTGTAAAATGTTTCCGGATAAATTCGGTACCATTTATGCCGGTTATCACGGGATAGAAGGCGTTCTCAAAGAAGAACTACTTAATTTAAGCGCGCAGGATGAAGACGAAGTATCACTTTTAAGAAACACACCCGCAGCAGGTTCTATAGGTACATGCCGTTACAAATTAAAAAAAGACCAGCAGGAAGATATACAACGGGTTATCGATGTTTTTAAAGCACAGAATATCGGATATTTCTTTTATATCGGTGGTAACGATTCAATGGATACCGCGCATAAGGTAAGCGTTTTGGCAAAAGAAAAAGGATTGGACTTAATCGCGGTTGGCGTTCCAAAAACAATTGATAATGATGTCGGAGATTCGGAGTTTAAACTTATTGACCATACGCCCGGATACGGAAGTGTTGCAAAATTTTGGACTTGCTATATACAAAACGCTAATGAAGAAAACGCAGGTTCTTCGCCTGCTGATCCGGTATTAGTGATTCAGGCAATGGGCAGAAAGATAGGTTTTATTCCCGCCGCAGCCAGGTTGGCAGATACCAAAAGAGAATTACCTTTACAGATTTATATGACCGAATCGGGTATAGGTATTAAGGAATTGGCGGATAATGTTAATGACCAGTTAAAGAAAACCGGACGTGTAATAGTTGTGGTTGGTGAAGGTTTTCCTGTCGGCGACCTGGGTGAAAGCAAAGATGCATTCGGGCATACACAATTCAGTGCAAGTAAGATTACCGTTGAACAAGCTGTAGTAAATTATTTAAATAAAGAAGGTTTAAAAGCACGGGGTTCAGCACGCGGGCAGGTGCCGGGTACTGACCAGCGGCACGCTATGGTTTATGCATCAAATGTGGATTTAGACGAAGCGTACAGGTTAGGTCAGAAAGCGGCGCTTATAGCAATCGAAGACGGCAACGGGTATATGTCCACAATATTAAGGAAGCCGGGTTTAATATATAATGTAGAATACGATAAAGTAGGGTTGGAAAAAGTAGCTAATTCAGAACGTTCATTTCCTGACAAATGGTTAACTAAGAATAGAATCGATGTTACGGACGATTTTGTTAAGTATGCAAGGCCGTTAATCGGCGAGGATTGGGTAAGCATACCTTTGGTTGACGGCAGGATGCGTTTTGCAAAATTCAAACAAATATTTGCCGATAAGAAATGTCCTGAATATATTCCGCAAACCTTTAGAAAATAAATAGCCATTGCCAACCCGGGGTTGGAACTTGGCGGCAGTTAATTTGAGGTTATAGAGACATAATGTATCGTGACTCCTTGCATAAACATCCGAAAATTTTTCAGCTATCGCATCAAAATTTTCTGGATATGCTTCGGAGTTATGTGCTCGGTCGGTCCGGTGGGTCCGACCTCCGCGCATAAGGAGAGAATATGAGTGATCCGGCACAAGAACTTAGAGATTTTAAAAAAGAGAAAGATTTTTTAATCGGTATTGATTCCGACGGATGTGCATTTGATACGATGGAAATCAAGCACAAGGAATGTTTTACTCCCAATATTATTAATGAATGGGATTTGCAGGCGGTTTCCAAGTATGCGCGTGAGGCATCGGAATTTGTAAACTTATATTCCAAATGGCGCGGGATTAACCGTTTCCCTGCACTGATTATGGTTTTTGATCTTTTGAGCGAGCGCGAAGAAGTTAAAAAACGCGGTGTTGAGATGCCTAAAGTTGATTCACTTAGAAAGTGGATAGAAAAAGAAACAAAATTAGGCAACCCTGCTTTGGAAAAAATAGTTAAGGAAACAAATGATCCGGTTTTAGCCAGAACACTTAAATGGTCAAAAGAGGTTAATAATACAGTTGCAAAATTTGTACGCGGAGTACCGCCATTTCCGTTTGTCAGAGAAAGTTTGGAAGCTATGTCAAAGATAGCTGATATACTTGTTGTGTCAGCCACACCGGGCGAGGCACTTGTCCGCGAATGGAAAGAACACGGTATTGATAAATATGTTAAAGTAATTGCCGGGCAGGAGATGGGCACAAAGAAAGAACATCTTGCAATTGCTACTGAAGGCCGGTACGATAAAGATAAAGTTTTAATGATTGGCGACGCAAACGGTGATATGAAAGCGGCACATGCAAATAATGTTCATTTTTATCCTATTAATCCGGGTAATGAAGACGCTTCCTGGGAAAAGTTATTAAAGGAATCGTTGAAAAAGTTTACTGAAGGCAAATACGCCGGTAAATATGAAGAGAAACTGATAGCCGAGTTTAATACTTATTTGCCGGAAACTCCGCCCTGGAAGTTGAAGTAACCTTAATAATGTTTATTACCAGTTTTTTAGAATGTGTAAATATTTTGAAATTGTAGCCGCAGAGCACTAGCTCTGCTAAAGTAAAGCAAAGCTTACGCTTTGCTGCTACAAAATAGAAAAAAAATACATTCTTTGATAGTTGCTTCGAGCTTTTTAATTTATGATAATTTTAGCTGATGAAAATATACCTTTTGCCAAGGAATCGTTCGGTACATTAGGTGAGACAATTATTATGTCCGGTCGTGCTATTACTCCGGATGTAATTAAGCAAAATAACGTTGAAGCCCTGATTGTCCGTTCTATAACCAAAGTTAACTCCGAGCTTTTAGAAGGTAGTTCTGTTAAATTTGTAGGTACCGCAACAATAGGAACCGACCACGTAGATATTCCTTATTTAAAAAGCAAAAATATACAATTTGTAAGCGCGCCGGGTTCAAATGCCAATTCGGTGGCGGAATATATTACTGCTGCCCTTCTTTTTTTAGCCCTGAAAAATAATTTCAAGCTTAAAGATAAGACATTAGGAATAATCGGAGTGGGCCAGGTAGGCAGCCGGGTAGCAAAAAAAGCTAATGCTTTGGGGATGAATGTACTTTTAAATGACCCGCCGCTTGCGAGAAGTACCGGTGACTGGAAATATCTTCCTATAAAAGAGCTTATGATGGCAGATATACTTACTTTTCATGTGCCATTGAATATGGAAGGCAGAGATGCTACATATCATATGGTTAATGAAAGTTTTTTAGCTAAGATGAAACCCGGTAGTATACTTATAAATAGTTCGCGGGGTTCTGTGGTGGATAATAATGTTCTAAAAACTGTTCTGAAAAGTAAAAAATTGTCCGATGTTGTGCTTGATGTCTGGGAAAAAGAACCGTCAATTGACACAGAACTTGTAAAACTTGTTTCTTTAGGAACACCGCATATTGCCGGCTATTCTTTTGACGGGAAAGTCAACGGTATGTTTATGATTTACGAGGCATTATGCATGTTTTTAAAAATACCTCTTAAATGGAAACCTGATAAGATGCTTTCTGATAGCTCGCGTCCGCCTCTGATTTTTGACAATGAAAATTGCAATGCAGAAAAAATAGAGGATGCGGTTGACAAACTTGTCAGTCAGATGTATAATATCAAAATTGACGACCAAAATTTGCGAAAAATTATTGAATTACCCGCGGACGCGCAGGGTTCTTATTTTGACAATTTAAGAAAGAAATATCCGGTTCGCAGAGAGTTTCAGAATGCAGATGTAAAAATGTCAGGGTGTGATAAAAGAGTAGCAGTAGTTCTGGCTCCACTTGGATTTAAAATTATATAGAATATTAGAAGCAGATTAACGTTGAATACTAGAAGCAGATTTACGCGGATTACAACGCAGATATACGCTGATAAAGAATAAATGGTTTTTGAAGTCATCCTGATCCCGATTCATCGGGAGAAGGATCTTTGTGGAAGATATTTTAATGCGAGATTCTTCATTTCGCTTACGCTACATTCAGAATGACATCTTGCCAGATTATTTTAGGGATTAAATTTTTATGGTTATTGGAAAGGGATATGAAAACAGATTTTTGTCGGATGACGAAATATCCGGCTTAATGTCCGAATCTATAGAATCTGCCGGTCTTTCCGGGAAAAAAGTGCTGGTTATTATTCCTGACCATTCACGGACTGCGCCTATCGGCAAGCTGTTCAAAATGCTTTATAAATTGCTTGCTCATAAGGCAGCAACACTTGATTTTCTGTTAGCTCTTGGCACGCATCCGCCAATGACCGATGAACAGATTTATCAAAGAGTGGAGATAACCGCCGAGGAACATAAACAAAAGTATTCAAAGGTCCGTTTTTTCAATCATCACTGGAAAGAACCGGATGCACTTACCTTAATAGGAACCATTCCTAAAGAAGAAATTTCAAAGATTACAGATAATGCTTTTAGCATGCCGGTTAAAATAGTTGTTAATAAAAAGGTGCTTGATTATGATCATTTGTTGATTATGGGGCCTGTTTTTCCTCATGAAGTTGTGGGTTTTTCCGGAGGCAATAAGTATATTTTTCCGGGTATTGCAGGGCAGGAGATTATTGATTTCTTTCACTGGTTAGGGGCTGTAATTACTAATCCGCTAATAAACGGACATAAATATACATCGGTACGGAAAGTGATTGATTGTGCAGTTTCACATCTGAAGGTTAAACGCAGTGCTTTTTGTCTGGTGGTTAAGGGCGAGGAGCTTGCCGGTTTATATTACGGTTCTCCTGAAGAAGCATGGTTCAGTGCTGCAGATTTATCGGATAAAGTACATATTACATATAAAGATAAACCGTATAATACCGTGCTTTCATGCGCCCCGAAAATGTATGATGATATTTGGACAGCCGGTAAATGCATGTATAAATTGGAACCGGTTGTAGCGGATGGTGGCACACTGATTATTTATGCACCTCATATAGATGAGATAAGTTACAGCCATGGCAAGATTATTGATCAGATAGGTTATCATACCCGCGATTATTTTGTAAAACAATGGGACAAGTTCAAACATTTTCCATGGGGTGTTGTTGCACATTCTACTCATGTCAAAGGTATAGGCAGTTTTGAAAATAATATAGAAAAGCCCAGAGTTAATGTTGTTCTTGCAACAAAAATTCCTGAAGAACGCTGCCGTAAAGTAAACTTGGGATATATGAATCCGGATAAAATAAAAATAGAAGATTATAAAGATAAAGAAGACAAAGGAATTTTGTACGTAGCTAAAGCAGGCGAGATTTTGTATAGATTAAAGGATAAGTAGAAGCGGATTTACGCGGATTACAACGCAGATATACGCTGATAAAGAGTCGCTGATTAACGCGGAAATACTAGAAGCGGATTGACGCAGATTAGAAAAAGAGATTCAATAGATTTTTTTATTTTGATTTAATCTGTGTAATCGGTGTAAGTAATCTGTGTAATCGTTTTATTAGGAGGAATTAGTAATGGATAAGGCAGATATTGGTTTGATTGGTTTGGCAGTTATGGGTGAAAATTTGGTTCTTAACATTGAGAGTAAAGGTTTTACTGCAGCTGTTTACAACCGCACAGTTGAAAAAGTGGACAAATTTGTTCAGGGTAGAGCTAAAGGTAAAAATATAATAGGTACGCATTCTATTAAAGAATTATTAGATTCACTTAAGAGACCGCGCAAAGTAATGCTTATGGTTAAAGCCGGTGCAGCAGTAGATGATTTTATTAACCAATTAATACCATTAATGGAAAAAGGCGATATTATTATTGACGGTGGAAATTCCCATTTTCCGGATACTATCCGTAGGACAAAATATTGTGAGGAAAAAGGCCTGCTATATATAGGTACGGGCGTTTCCGGCGGTGAAGAGGGCGCGTTTAAAGGTCCCAGCATTATGCCCGGAGGATCACCGGCTGCATGGCCGCATGTTAAACCGATTTTCCAGAAAATATGCGCAAAAACAGAAAAAGGCGAACCTTGCTGTGAATGGGTAGGCGAAAACGGAGCGGGTCATTTTGTTAAAATGGTTCATAACGGTATTGAATACGGCGATATGCAGATGATTTGCGAAGTATACCAGATAATGAAAGAAGGTCTTGGTATGTCCAATAAAGAAATGAACGAAGTTTTTACAGAATGGAATAAGGGCGAACTTGATTCATATCTTATTGAAATAACGCGGGATATTCTCGGCTATAAAGATGAAGACGGTAAAGAAGTAATTGATCTTATTCTTGATACCGCAGGTCAAAAAGGTACGGGTAAATGGACATCTATGGAAGCGTTGAATTTAGGCCAGCCATTGACGCTTATTGGCGAAGCCGTTTTTGCAAGATGTCTTTCGGCATTAAAAGATGAAAGAGTTGAAGCTTCAAAAGTATTGTCAGGTCCGAATACAAAATTCAAAGGTGACAAAAAGAAATTTCTTGATGATTTAAAACAAGCATTATATGCTTCAAAAATTATCAGTTATGCCCAGGGTTATCAGCTTATGCGTGCGGCCGCAGTTGAATATAAATGGAACTTGAATTACGGCGGTATTGCATTGATGTGGCGCGGCGGCTGTATTATCCGTTCAGTTTTCTTAGGTAAAATCAAAGATGCATTTGATAAAAATCCAAACCTTAAGAATCTTCTATTAGACCCGTTCTTTAAAGATGCTGTATTAAAAGCACAGCCGTCATGGAGACGGGTTTTAACAGAAGCCATTAATTTAGGCGTACCTGTACCTGCACTTTGTACCGCATTGAACTTTTTTGACGGATATCGCAGTAAACGTCTGCCGGCAAACCTGCTTCAGGCACAACGTGATTATTTCGGCGCGCACACTTACGAAAGAGTTGATAAGCCAAGAGGCGAGTTTTTCCATACTAACTGGACAGGCGAAGGCGGAGATACCGCCGCATCAGTTTATAAAGCGTAAAATAGTGGCAGGATACAGTAAACAGTACACAGGATTCAGCTAAAGGTTAAAAATAGTTAATTTTTAAGCTGTATTCTGTATTCTGTATCCTGAGTACTATAAAAAGGGGTGTTTATGAATTCAAGTTGGGATAGATATATGAAGTTAGGGATAATTCATTTTATGATATATCCCGAAACGATGAAGGGTGAAGGCCCGATAATTGAAACGCTCGGCAAAATTTTAAGTGATGAATTTTTTATGGCTGTTGAAGTTACACGGATGAAAGACGATAAAGTTCGCGAGCAGGTAAAAAAAATGCTTGAAATCAGCCATATAGCAACGGCATACGGTGCACAGCCGGTATTATTGGTAAACAAATTAAATTTGAATTCGTTAATTGATGCCGAGCGTACAAATGCTGTGAATGAAGTAAAAAAATGTATTGATGAGGCTTCATATTTGGGAGCTAAAGGCGTTGCTGTATTATCAGGTCCGCATCCGGGAGCTGATAAAGAAAAAGAAGCCGTGGAACAATTAAAAAAATCTTTAAAAGAGTTGTGCGGGTATGCTAAAAAGTACAATTTAAAATTTGAGTTGGAAACATTTGATTTTGATGTAGATAAAAAATGCTTGGTAGGTAAATCCGAATTAGCGGCATTAATTGCAAAAGAAATAAGAAAAGAATATGACAACTTCGGATTAGTTTTGGATTTATCTCACTTTCCGATACAATATGAAGCCAGCAAAATTGCTTTAAAAAATTGCGCCAAATATATAACGCATTTGCATATAGGTAATTGCGCAATGAAAGATAAAACACATCCTGCTTACGGCGACCAGCATCCGCGATTTGGAATTTCAGGCGGGGAAAATGATGTTAAAGAATTGAAAGAATTTTTTGAAGTATTGTTTGATTTAGGTTTTTTGAAAGATGTAAAAGACGAAAGTCAATTGCCTATAATCAGCTTTGAAGTAAAACCGGTTGCCGGCGAAAGCAGCGAGTTAGTAATGGCAAATGCAAAACGTGTTATGAAACTGGCATGGGCGGCAATAAAAAAGTAACGGGTAACGAGTAACGCTTGCCCGCCTATGGCGGGGGTAATGGGTAAATAGGCAGAAAGAAAAACACAGAGTCCTGAAAATTATTTTTTTATTAAATTTATTTTTGTTGCTTTTTTATAAAAAAATATTAGAATAGTTCAATAATGTGTAAATAAAAATCATTTTAAATCGTCTAACATATAAGAAGATAATTAATATAAATGAGATTGCAAAAAATTTAAGTTTGTAAAAAAAATAAAAATAAATAAAAAAAGTTTAAACAAAATTAATTTCAAGTCGTCATATATTATATATTAAGAAGCTAGTTAGTATAGTATTAGATCATTGAAAAATCAATCTTGTCATTACGAGCCTGCCTGTCGGTAGGCAGGGAGTCCCGTAAAAATCTGGACGACGAAGTAATCCCTATTTAATATATGTTTTGAGATTGCTTCGGTCACCACAGTGGCCTCGCAATGACTGCAAAAGAAACTTGTCCAAAAATGTAATAGTAACAAATATTTCACAAAAGTAAAAAAGTGTGAAGTAAAAAGAAAAAAACTTAAAAAATAATTAAATTTAATTAGTAATTGATCTGGCAATATAGTTGACACAATGGTTTTAAGTATCTATTTAAAAACGAAATTAAGTAACAAACAATATATATGAAATTTTTTAAAACATTTTTTCTTTCCATCTTATCAGGCCTGCTAATAACAATCCTTAGTTCTTACCTATTATATTGCGAAACTTGGACACAAACCAGCGATATCAATTTTTCTTCAGGTACGTTGAAAAAAGTAGCCCTAAGCGGCACCGGTGATTCTACCAGTGTAATATTAGGTGTTCCTTCCGAAGGCGCATGGTATGATAATAGTTGGCTATACAGGAGAAAATTAACTATATCTCACTCCACGGATACTCTCAGCGACATACAGGTTTTCTTAACGGCCGGTGCAGGAGAAGGTAAGTTAGATATAACCGGATTAGTTAATGCAAGTAAAGTACAAACCGATTATAGTGATATAAGATTTGCAGACACTGACGGCACAACTATGCTGCCATACTGGATATATTATTCCACTACCGCTCCTGTAGGTGCGTTACAGGGTTTTTGGGTTAGAATAAAATCAACAATACCGGCTGCAGGCAAATCTATATATATGTATTATGGAAATACAAGCACAACTACGACATCATCGTTCACTGACGCAATGACAAAAATATCTTCTCTTACTGCTTTTGGTAATCCGGATACTCGCTTGAAAGGTTTATGGCATTTTGATGAGGGAACCGGAACTACTATTGCTGATGCTTCAGGGAACGGTAATATCGGTTCCCAAAGCGGTACTTTTTCATGGTTATCTTCTGGAGACGGTGGTCAATTTAGCTATATAAGTACGGAAACTGTAAAATTTCAAACAGGAAGTGCTTTAGATTTTAGTGCTGGCGGATCAGTAAATTGCGGTACAAATTCCAGCTTAGCTTTTTCAAATTCATATACTTTAATGACGTGGGTATATTTTAATGTTTCAAACCCCTCCGGTTTTCCAGAATTAATAAGTAGGTCAAATTATGTGTTATACTTATCACCTGTTGCTACCGGTATAGCTATAACCGGGAAATATAAATATGAGCTGAATCCGGGAGATACAAGCCTTATAACAGTTTTTTTACCTTCAGCTATGGCTAATTTAAATCAATGGTATCATTTAGCGTTTACATTTGATAAAACCGGAAGTGGTAGAATTATATTTTATTTAAATGGTCAGGAAGCCGCCTCCACAACTGCTGTCAAAGCAAGCAGCGGTACCGCTTCAGCTACGTTTAGAATAGGTACCTTTGCTATGATGGATGAAGTGGCTGCATATAATGTAGCATTAACACCGGATGAAATTAGGGCAGATTTTGAACGCAGAAAATATTTGCCTGTTGCACCATATATAAGTGACGTAGGTGAAGAAGTAGGACCATGGGTACTGAGTTCTGCATATGAATTAACAGGTACTGTTACTTCGCCGACATTAGATACAGGGTTTGATTTATACGGAGCCGTTTGGGGTAATATAACATGGGCACCTGCAACTCAAACAGTGGCAGGGACATCTTTAAAATTCCAATTAGCCAGTAATAAAGATAATACTACCTGGATATACCATGGTCCCGACGGTTCAACATCCACATACTATAACAACCCTACAACTGATACTAAAATTTGGTTTAATCATGATGGTCATAGATATTTAAGGTATAGAGCGTATTTAACAGGCGATAGTCATGGTACTGTGACGCCCACATTTGAAGATGTTACTATAACATATAGTGCACCTTCATCAACTGAAGTTGCTACCACTATAGCAGCAGGACAAGCAGGCGTAGTAGACGGCAATTGGTTAAAACTAACTATTCCGGAAGGAGCAGTAAATCGGAATGTAAAATATTCATTAACAAGAAAAGTATTACCATCTATATCATATCTTAGAGATCCAAAAGAGGCTATAATATCATATGATGTTGAAGCAGAAGATTCTGATACCGGAGAGATAGTAAAAAACCTTGGCGGTCTAATTACAATGAGTATCACATGTACAGCAAGATGGTCAGCAGTGGACGGTAAATATTATTTCGATAATATTCATCCGCCGGTTGCATTAGAAGATGCTGCAACCAAATTGGCGATAGCTTATTTTGACGGTACGAAATGGAATGTAATAGGCGGCACAGTAAGTATAACAAATGATAAAGCAACGATAGTAGCTAGTATTTCGCATTTGACGGAATATGGAATAGTTGTAAAACCTGTAGCCGGTGTATTGGCAACCTTAAATGTTAGTCCTAATCCATTTACTCCTAATAGCAGCGATAGCAGATTTAACAAAATAAGTTTTGCATTTCCTAATGAAAATGCCGAAACAGTTGTATTGAAAGTATATAATATGTTGGGAAAACTTGTAAAAACGGTTACTTTTGAAGGAGCAACAAATACTTTCTGGGACGGTACCGATGATAAAGACGAAATCGTAGATGGCGGAGTATATATATACCAATTAAAAGTTGGAAGTTCCGTAATTGGAAAAGGTCCGATCGTGGTAGCTAAATAAATTAGTGAATAGTGCGGTTGTGGGATTGTGCGATAGTGCGTTGATATTGAAGTTATTATGAAGAATAAGAAATTAATTATAACACTTTTACTTTTTACCTTTTACCTTTTACCTGCCGTTTTACATTCTGCTTTTGTAGATTTGGGAACGGGAGCGCGTCCTTTAGGTATGGGGAATGCTTTTGTTGCGGTAGCAGACGATGCTAATACTACATTGTATAATCCTGCAGGTTTGGCACAGCTGACACGTGAAGAAGTTACATTGACATATTCCCAGCTATATGTTGGTATAGACGGTCTGAGTAATAGTTTTGCTTCGTATGTATATCCTTTAAGTAAAAGATATGGAAGTTTTGGCATAGGTTGGTATAATTTTGTAACCAAAGATCTTTATAATGAAAACACTGTATTACTTTCATATGGACATCAGTTGCTTGGTGAGTTGCCGGTGTTATCGGGTGGTATAAATCTTAAATATTTGGCAAAAAAATACGTTGCAAATGAATGGACCGCAATTAATCCTGTTTTTGCAGGTGGTACAAGTGCCAGCGGTATCTCGTTGGATTTAGGATTTTTATGCCAAATAAATAAGCCGTTATCTATAGGTTTTTCTGTTGAAAACCTTAATCAGCCGGATATAAGTCTGCAGTCAACCGATAAGGTTCCTTTGGGTTACCGTGTCGGAGCTGCTTATAAATTGGATGTGTTAGGGCCATTAAGCGGTTTTACAGCGACATTGGAAGATTCAAATATTGCACAAACCAATAGTATCCGTGCAGGTTTAGAAGCTTGGTTTATGGAAAGGACATTGGCGACCAGGCTGGGTTTTAGCAACAGGGATATCAGTTTAGGTGCCGGTTATATATTTAAATTAAGAGATTCCGAAGGTGAATTGGATTATGCATTTATAAGTCCTTTTAATTTTGTAGATGCTGTTTCAGGAACACACAGAATTTCGTTAGGGTTAAGATTTGGCAGTATATTAGAAGATGAAGAAGAAGGGTCTGCCGAAGAGACGGAAGAGGAAGAAGAAGGTACTGAAGAAGCTCAATCAACTCAAACGGAAAAATCAACAGCGATTACATCAGAAACTCCCGTAACAACTACCCCAGGTGTTAGTAAATCAGTAAAACAATTGGCTAGAACTGCATACTTAGATGCGGTAAAACTATACAATAAAAATAAATTTTTAAAAGCTTATGATAAATTTAATTATGTTTTAAAATTGGACCCAAAAGATAGGATAAGTCCGCGTTATATTAGCCGTATGCGCGGTAATGTGGAACGAACTGTAAATAAATTTAAAAAAGAAAAAGATTTACAATATGCAGTAGGATATCTTAGTTATGTAGATAATAAAATAAATGTTGCAGTAACCGTCTGGGAAAAATTGCTTATAATAGATCCCACAAATGAAGAAGTAAAAGAATATTTAAAGAAATATAAAACAGGCAGCGGGCAAGCTCAATCCGTAGAACAAAAACCGGTTGAGGTAGCACCTGCAACTCCGGTTACTGTACCCGCAGAAGTTAAACCGGCAGAGACGAAACCGGTTGAAGTAAAGCCGGCGACTAAACCGGCAGCAATTGATGATGAAGAAGCTGAAGAAGACGAGGAAGAATGAAAATAAGAATTAAACAAATAATTATTTTAATATTATTTCAGCTGATTATAAAAAATATATTGTCAGCTGCAGGTTCTGTAAAAAGCACTATAACAGATGGCGGTATATTTAGTAGTGCTACTTTAGTATGTCAATCAAAAGCATATATTTGTGATATAAGCGTTGCCTTGGACCCGGATTATCAGGCAGCAGAAGCATTGGCGAACGATTATCCAATTCCATGGATTGATATTGCTCAATATATAACTCCGGTACATTGTGCACGGGGATATATAGATTTATTTGTTCAAATAGATATGGGAAACATTGGCAAATTAGCAACCGGTACCGTACCGTCTATGTACCTTTATGGTGATCCGGATGATAGGAGTAACCATGATTTAGCAGTAAGTGCCGATAATGCTTTGTATGATATGATAGATACTGATTATAAAGGTGTATGGGACACAGACGTATTAGGTGTAACTATAAGTAGTTTGCAGTATGTATCATTAAGATTTGCGGTCCCTCCGGAACCGCCAAAAACCTATAAATTATTTTTAGGTCAGGATAATTTAAGACCGGTAAGGTCAGCGACTTCCTATTCAGACCGTTATGTAGTTAAAGTATTTACACCGGCAATATCCACCGGAGTTTTTGCATGCCCGGATGTTTTAGTTCCAAGACGTTATAAAATAGATTACGATACGTCAAATCATATATTTAAAGTACCGGCATTAGTGAGATATATAACAAAAAATGTGCCGGTGATGTTTGACGGGTCAAGATCAGTAGTTACTTCTTCCGCAACTATAAATACATATGAGTGGGATTTTGATAATGACGGTGTATATGATGCAAAAGGCGTAAATCCTGTTTACATATATACTTCTACCGGGACTTATACAGTTATACTTAGGGTGACAAGCAGCGATAGTTTAATATCCGTTTCGAGCGGCAGCGTCAGAGCTGTAGCTGGTTCTGTTCCGTTACCACTAACAGTTCAAGTGGTTGAGGCGCCTACAGTTGGCAAATTATTTCAGAACGCTCCTAATCCGTTTGTAACATCAAAGAAAGCTTATACAACAATTAGTTATGATATAGCGGAAAATGCTTTTGTTTCACTAAAAATATACACAGCATCAGGAGAGTTAGTAAAAACTTTAGTTGAAGAATCAAAATTAGCAGGATTGTATGATGTGAATTGGGATGGCACTAACCAAAGCGGGGAAAGCGTAGCCAGTGGGGTATATATTTACCATATAAAAGCGGGTGACTTAAAAGCTTCAAAGATATTGGCAGTAGTAAAGTAAAGCAATTCAAAATTCAAAAACCTGTCCCGTTCTACGGGATTAAAAATTATGGTTATGAAAAATAAGAAAATATCAATTTTAATATTAACGCTATTAGTCAGTGGTTCTTATTTGTTTGCTTTGGATTCTGGTGTAGGAACAACCGCGGCAAATTTTCTAAAAATAGATGCAGCAGCAAGGCAGTCATCCATGGCCGGAGCATTTGTAGCAGTGGGCGATGATGTTAATACAATACAATATAATCCGTCAGGTTTGTCGAATTTAAAAAAACATGAATTAAGTGCTACGTATGTTAATTATGCTGCCGGACTTTCATATAGTTACGTTGGATATCTGCTCCCGTTACCAAAAACAAAAATTGGTTTCAGCGGCGGATCGTTCGGCGCTAAAATGCGTGAAGCAGATGCGCAAGGTGATGAATTAGGTGAAATAATTGTAGGTAATGCATTCTATTCATTATCTGTTGCCAAAAAATATGGAGACTTATTATCTTGGGGATTCAGTTTCAAGGCAATAAGTTCAAAGGTTGGAAAATATAATGCATGGGCATATGCCGGAGATTTAGGTGCGATATACGAACTTCCGATAGAAGGTATTTCAATCGGTGCCGCATTAAGTAATTTTGGCAGTAAATTAAAATTATTGTATGAGGAAGATCCGCTTCCAAAAGGTTTCAGAATTGGTATTGCAAAAAAATTAGCAGACCCGAAATTAGTATTGGGACTTGAAGCAAATAAATATAGCGATAATAATTTAATGTGGAATTTAGGTGCAGAAGTATTTATTCTAAAAATAATTGCATTACGCGGCGGGTATAAAATAGGACATGATTTGAATTCATATACGCTTGGTACCGGAATCAGAATGAAACCCAAGGGGCTGGATGAATTCGAATTAGATTACGCTTTCAATCCCATGGGCGAACTTGGGAATACCCACCGATTTACATTAATTACAAGATTTTAAACCATCTTTCAAGATATTTTAATTAAATAATCAGATATGAAAAAGATAATACCGATAATTATATTAGCGTTATTTGCGGGTTGTTCAACAATACGTTCAACTGCCAAAAAATATGATACGCGGTTAACAACTGTTGTGCATCATCAAACAGCAGCATATACTTATAGAAAATTGGATGATATATATAATATTGCACGATGGGCTCAGCCCTATGCCGGTGATTACATAGATTCAGATTTCTACTACATGGAGAATTGGCTTAGATTCAGGACATCGCCAAAAATAAACGGTACTTTATATACAAGAACAGACCCTTTTACGCACAACCAGGGAAATAACCAAATGTACGGCAGAAAAACTATTGCGTTTGATCTTGGTTATGACGTTACTTCTGATTTTCAAATACAAACCGGGGTAACACAACACAATTACGAATATGATGGTTACAGCGCACCATGGACAGCAGAATCATTAAGAGATGATTTTGGACAATTGTCAGCAATTAACAAATTAGAATATAAAAGGACTGATAACGAAATCAGGGCGGGTTTTACATTAAGAAAACAATACTCAAATATCAGCGCAAGGATTACTTCAGGTAACGTATCTTATTTATATACGGCATTAGATCAGCTTCCGGATGCGAATCTCTGGGCAAGGCCATATGAAGGAAGTTATTACAAAACAGATTATTTGATAGCGGATATGAGATGGCAATTCAATGTGTCGCCTAAATTCCGAGGGGAACTGACAGGGGCGCTTACACCGGATATAAATACAACCAGTCAATATAACCAGTACTATTATAATAGGTTAGGACTTACTACTTTCTATAGACTCAATCCTAATTGGGAATTTCAAATTGGAGTTTCTCATCAGAATTATATGTTCGGCGCAAGAAATCCATACAACCCACCCTCATGGATCTATACTTTGCAGGAGCCAACCTACTCAACCTTGATTAATAATTTGAATTTTGAACGGAAAAGAACTATTGATGACGTCTGGGTTGGATTTGAACTTAGACCTTAATAATAAAATCTAAAGAAATTATTTTTTAATAGAAGAGAAAAAAGTTTATGAAAAAAGTTTTTTTAGTTGTAATTTTTGGTTTGTTGTCACTCTTTTTGATTTTTCAAAAATGTAATTGTGAAGTGGTATCAAAAAAAGAAAAAAATAATCAAACTCAAAAAAAAATTGTTTATCAGGGTAATAATGTGGTATACTATGACACAAGATATTTTCCTGCAAGTTATGTGGAAAATATAGAAACTTTACTGAATTTTTTAAAAGATAAGAATTTCTATCAACAGGAAGCAGACCAGTTAAAGGACTGGATGGATTTAAAGATATCAAAAAATGCGCCAAATAGTGTTTGCGTAATGCTCATGGGTATAGCACCCGATACAGTAGCTGAAACCATGGACGAAGATTGCACAATTTACAAATATATGCAAGCTGGCGGAAAAGTAGTATGGATAGGTGATACGCCATTTTTATATCAGGGTAAAATGGCAAAAAAAGCCAGAAAATGGGGGAGCCAGGGTTTAATAAGCATACTTGATATTGAAGTAATAGAAAAAGATCATGTAAGTGCTTCAGTAGAAATAACTGATGACGGCCTAAGGATGGGCGTACAAGTTGTTGATAAAGCGACGATGCCGGTATCTATGTATGATGTAACAAAAGTACTTACAAAAACTAAAGATTTTGCGTGCAGTTGGTTTAAAAATATAAATAAAAATTATCCTAATAGCGGATTTATACGTTATAGGGCAACATGGTATAATGGAGCATCAAGTGAATTAAATGATGATGTATATTATCTTGCGTTATATCCAAAAATAAGAAGAAGTTCGTATGATGATCAAATAGATGAAGATGAAGGACAGTAACGGGTAACGAGTAATGAGAAGTAGAGAGGTAACCCGCCACTAACCCTTCGGCGGGTCCGCCATAGAACCAGTGGCGGAAAAGATAGAGAGGTAGAAAGAAGTCATTCTGATCCCGATTCATCGGGAGAAGAATCTCGTCTTTTGGTTTATGTAGTTGCCAAGCTTGCTTGCCCGAAAGTTTTAGTTATTAGGGCGCGGCTTAGTTGAAATATAAATTACAATTTTGCATTTTTAATTTATGTTAAGGAACAAGGGAGAAAATAGTATGGAATTATTGAAAAAATTGGTTAGGTTGGGTTATGTTTCGTTTGGTGCGGTGATTTTGTTTTCCGGTGTAAATTTTGCTCAGGATCCAGGACAAATTAAGGATCAGATAGCAGGACAGAGATATTACAGCAGATTGGATTATGTTATACCACTTGGAGAATTAAGGGTCGGCATGACTCCTGAGTATGTACCTTTTGAATATAAAAATAATAAAAAAGAAATAGTGGGATTCGATGTGGACATTGCTAAGAAATTAGCCGATACTTTAGGAGCAAAACTTTATATTCGCGAATATAAGTGGGATGATTTAATTCTTGCTTTAAAAAGTGGTGATGTTGATATTATAATATCAGGAATGACAAGAACATTAAAGCGTGCAATAGATATCAATTTTACAGAGCCGTACTTCGAGACAGGAATTGTTGTTTTAGTAAATGAAAAGTATGTCAATTTTGTCCATTGTGAAAAACTTTGCGATGCTCTTAATAATAAAACAATTAAAGTTGCTGTCGTAAAAGCAACTACAGGCGAAGATCTTGTTAGGAAAAAATTGCCGGATGTTACAGTCGTTGAATTTGACGGAGAACAGGAAGCGTCCAACGCATTATTAACAGGCAGAATAGATGCTTTTGCATTTGATAAACCTTTTGCAGATAGTTTAGTTGCTAAGCATCCGGAGATCAAAATATTGACAGAACAGCTTAATTATGAATATTACTCATTTGCAGTTGCAAAAGGGGATCCTGATTTTCTTAGATGGCTGGATTATTTTATAGATGAATTGAAGCTATCCGGAGATTACGATAGTATATATAATAAATGGTTTAAACAAAATGCTTATAATAAATTAAAACAAACAAAATAATTTTTATATGTAGCAAATATATTTATGAAAAAGATTAGTAAAATATTTTTTTCGTTTCTCTCCTTAAGTTTTTTACTTATAACTTTTTCTAATTATATTTATTCCGTTACAGTAACAGAAACATCCGCAGCGGATTTTGGCGACGGATACAGCGTACAAACAGACACGTTGACGGTTTCAGGCAGTGTACAATTATCTACGATGGCATCTCCTTCCTGGTACAGTAATAACTGGGCATATCGCAAAGAAATAACTATAACTAATCCTAATACACAGGCAATTGTAAATTTTCAGGTATGGGTACCTACCGGAACATCTACCGGTCAAGTAGATTTGGATACACCCGTTAATGCAGGTAAAATGCAAAGTGACCAGGGTGATGTCAGGTTTACCGATATTGATGGAACAACATTATTGAATTATTGGATACAACCTTCCACAATTACATCAACTCTTGGCAAAACGGTTGGATTCTGGGTAAAGGTTTCCAGTATTGCAAAAACCGGCGGTACCCGTAAGGTATATATGTATTACGGTAATTCCTCAACAGGTACTACTTCCAATTTTGATAATACGATGGAAAAGACGTCAACAAGTACGGCTGCAAATGTTTATGATACAAGGATTAAAGCATTATATAATTTGGATGATTCACAGATTGAATCGGAACTACTTCCTGACGGTGTTTTTGAGCAATGGACTTCTGCTACCAATTTAACTAATTGGGACGAAAATGGTGTTTCTGCAGGAGTAAGACAAATTGACCGTGTCGTAAATCCTAGAAAACGCGGTAGTTATGCAGTGAAAATCTCAGCAATCAGTAGTGACGGGACAAGTGATGTTTATTTGTCTACAGGAATTCAGGTTCAAAATAACAGATGTTATCAGATTAATTTTTGGATGGAGTATTCTGCTCATCAATCAGGTCAAATACATGTCGGTATGTGGCAAGACGGTGCTGTAATATCGTCCACGACAATACAAAATAGGTTAATATCAATGAATACAGGATACTATACTCTTCGTGCTACTGCAACCGCAACCGGTTGGGCTGAAATCAGGATAGAAATGGATAATGAAATAAACGGTGTTGCTTATTTCGATGATATGTCGGTTAGATATTCTACACCTTCTATATCTGATGGAAGTGCTAATATCAATAACGGACGTTTTAGGTTTGGTGCACCACAAACTTTTGGTGTAGCTTCATTTAATAGTTATGATGGCGGAAGATGCGGTGATATAAGTTCAGATACGGTAAAATTTTCTAATGGTGACAGCGTTAGCGGTATGGCTGCGCTTAATTGTGAAATTGTTGTTGACGATAAAGATACAAGTCTGGATATGACAAGTGCTATTACACTTGAAGCATGGGGTTTAATGCGTTCTTCCGTACCGCCATCAGATTATAACAGTTTGTGGATTGTAAGAGGTAATAATGCAAATGGTGGTTGGGGAATATATCCTGAAAATGTTTCAGGTGCTGATTTTAAAATTAATGGTAAAATAAAAGTAACAGGTGGCGGAGGAACATGGGAACATATATCCGATACAGGGGATATCCCTGCAATTGTGAATAATTGGTATCATATTGTGATGACTTATGATAGTACATCAGGTAATTTAAAAATGTATGTAAATGGATTATTAAGCAAAACACGTGCTACAGTAGGTGGCACTATTTCCTTTACCGACGGTGATGCTTTGAAAATCGCAAATTCTTTGTCAGGTATGGTTGACGGTGTTGCAATTTATAATGTAGTAATGTCTTCTATGGAAGTAATATCGCATTATTATCGGCATAGATATGTTGAAATAACACCCACTTGCAGTATTGGAACTGAACAAACTAAATATTATTCCGGCGGTTCGTATGCTTCTAGTATACTTTTTACCGGTATAAATAGCACACCAATGACTTTGGTTTGGTTTAGTTCAACAGCGGCAACAGGAGGGCAGCTAAATATTCAAGTGCGTGCTTCTGATACACAATTTTTTGAAGCAGATGGTGCTCCTTCATGGGTTAATGTAAATGGCAGTTCCGATACTATGATGGCAGCAGTAGGTAAATATATGCAGTATCGTTCTACTTTCAGTACGGTGTATTCTACACTTACCCCTGTTTTAAATGATGTTACAATTGTATATTCAAGTGTTACGGTCCCGTCAGCACCTACCGGATTATTCGTGACAAATATTACAAGCGGTTCTGTAACTTGGAATTGGACTGATCCGAATGCATCAGGCGATGTTGATCAGGAAGACGGATTTAGAATATTTTCATCAACCGGAGGTTCTTACGTAGGCTCAACTGCTGCTGATATTACTTCATGGAATGAAATGAATTTGAGCTCGAATACTTTATATACCCGATATATTCAGGCATACAATAGTGCCGGAAGTAATAATTCTGTTAATTCATCAACTTGTACGCTTAGTGCTCCGCCAAACAATCTAACAGTAAGTGCTTTATATAGAAGTTCAGCAACCGTAAACTGGAATGATGTCGGAGCGACAAGTTATTCATTAGAACGGGCGGTTGGAGCTAGCTCGCCGGGAACTTGGTCGGTAATAAATAGTACGCCGACAGTAGGATATACCTATACAGGATTATTAGGGGAGACTACATATTGGTTCAGAGTAAAATCATATAATGATAGCGGAGTATTAACTGCTACAGCGAGCAATATAGTAAGCACAGTAACAGTACCATTACCACCTTCCGGATTTACCGCAAGCCAGATATCTACAAGCAGCATAATGTGGTCGTGGACAGATAATTCCAATTTTGAAAATGGTTATCGTGTTTATGCATCTACGGACGGAATAGTAAAAACATTATCAGCAAATGTTACATATTGGATAGAGTCTAATAAGCCGGCTAATACCCAACATAGTCGTTATGTAGCGGCATTTAATGCTACTGAATCAAATTCATCTAATGTAATATCCAGTTATACATTAACTTTGACGCCGACAAATTTGATAGTGAATGTTTTATATAGAAGCTCAGCAACCGTAAGCTGGGATAACGTCGGTGCCGCACAATATTCTGTTGAACGCGCGGTTGGGGTTACCTCGCCGGGAACTTGGTCTATAATAAACAGCACACCGACAGTAGGATATACCTATACAGGCTTATCCGGTGAAACGACATATTGGTTCAGAGTGAAATCGTACAATGCAGACGGATTGATCAATGATACAGCAAGTAATGTTGTCAGCACAGTAACAATAACAGCAGCACCCTCCGGTTTTACCGCAAGCCAGATATCTACAAGCAGTATAATGTGGTCGTGGACAGATAATTCGGGCGCAGAGACAGGTTATCGTGTTTATGCGTCAACCGACGGAATAGTAAAAACATTGTCTGCAAATGTTACATATTGGATAGAGTCTAATAAGCCGGCCAATACGCAACATAGCCGTTATGTTGTATCATTTAATACCAATGAATCAGATTTTTCAAATGTGATTTCAAGTTATACTTTAGCGGTTACACCTGCAAATTTAACTATAACAGCAATTTACAAAAGTTCAACAACAATGACTTGGGATAATGCAGGAGCAGCACAGTATGCGATTGAGCGTTCTACTGGATTAAACAGTCCTGTCAATTGGCAGTTTATAAAACAGTTGGCAGACAATATAACGGGAGTAACATATACAGATACAGATTTAATAGGCGAAAATACATATTGGTACAGAATAAAATCATACAATAATGATGGTTTAATAAATAATACCGGCAGTAACGTAGCAAATATGATGACCGCATCTATTGCGCAGCCAACCAATTTTGTAGGTACTCAAATAACAACCAGCAGCATAATGTGGGCATGGAATGATAATTCTAATATTGAAAGCGGATATTATGTCAGAACATCAACCGGCGGTACAATAAAAACTTTGACGGCAGGCGGCACGTATTATCCGGAGGTAAATTTACAACCCAATACGCAATTTAGTAGATATGTTGTAACATTTAATGGTGCCGATGAATCGGATGCTTCGAATATAATATCCAGTTATACATTAGCATCAGTGCCGACCAATTTGGCGATAACGGTATTATATAAGAGTTCTGCAACTTTGGTTTGGGACAATGTTAGTGCAACACGATATGCGATTGAGCGTTCTACTGGATTAAACAGTCCTGTCAATTGGCAGTTTATAAAACAGTGGGTTGATAATATAAACGGTATAACATACACAGATACCGGATTATTGGGCGAGAATACATACTGGTACAGGATAAAATCATACAATAATGACGCATTAATAAATACTACAGCAAGTAATATTGTCAGTACCATTACCGTAGCTGCGGCACCTACAGGTTTTACTGCAAGCCAAATATCTTCAAGTAGTGTAATGTGGTCATGGATAGATAATTCTAATGTAGAAAGCGGGTATTATGTCATAACATCAACAGGCGGAACAATAAAAACGCTGTCTGCCGGCAGTACTTATTGGCCGGAGACCGGTTTACAACAAAATACTCAATATGGCAGATATGCTGTGGCATTTAATAGTTCAAATGAATCAGATGCTTCGAGCACAATATCTACTTATACATTAACAGTTCAGCCGACAAATTTAGTTGCAACAGTTATTTACGGATCGTCTGCCACAATAAGTTGGGATAATGTTGGTGCAACACGATATACGATAGAGCGTTCGACAGGTGACAGTAATCCTGTTAATTTTCAGTATATAAAGCAATGGGTAGATAATATAACTAGCACAAATTTTACCGATTCACCATTAACAGGCGAAACAACGTATTGGTATAGAGTAAATTCATATAATGCTGTTGGCATTCTTTGTAATACGGCAAGTAATATAATCAGTTTAATGGCTACTTCAGTAGCAGCACCTACGGGTTTTACTGCAAGCCAGATATCTTCAAGCAGCATAATGTGGGCATGGAGTGATGTTTCGAATACAGAAAGTGGATATTATATTAGAACCTCTACAAGTGGTACAATAAAAACATTATTAGCCGATAATACATACTGGTCAGAAATAGATTTACAACCCAATACGCAATACAGCAGATACGCAGTGACATTTAATGGTTTAAATGAGTCCGATGCGTCGAATACGATTTCTACATATACTTTATCAGGCGTACCGAGCGGCTTATCCGCAGTCAATATTTATTTATCAAGCGTAACGGTTTCCTGGAGCGGAAATGGAACAAGATACGCAATAGAACGTTCTATAAATAATATCAGCTGGGCATTTATTAAACAATGGGCAGATAGTATAGTAATTTCTACTTACACCGATACCGGGCTGACAATGAATGCGACTTATTATTACAGGGTAAGCGCATATAATGCGGCTGGAATTATAACGGGACCATCAGCAGTTTTAACTGCAAAAACATTAAAAAGAGAAACGCCCCCGGATGTCCCTTCTTCGATTGTTGTTGTTTTACCAAGCGGGCAATCTTCAGTTGTTCCGGGTGATATTGTAAGATTAAATGCGAATGCAGAGGCAGGATCAATCGTATATAGTATAACCGTAAAAGATCAAAATGGAAATATATTGGTTCAGTGGATAAGACCAATCGGAGCTATTGAAGAAACGCCGATAGGTCTATCAAATATTGATATTGCAGATGACGGAGTTGTAACTGCAAATTTATTATTAGGAGACATAGCTTCTAAATTTCCCATGGTAAACGGCATTACAATAGAAATTGCAGTGGAGGATCAATTTGGAAATATTTCTCAACCGGGGTCAACTAATTTAATTAATATTTCTGCAGGTAGAAGTCAGATTACACTATATAATAATTTATTTAATCCAAATACAGGTGTAACAACAATTCGTTATGATTTAGTTCAGTCCGGTAATGTTAAAATAGAGGTTTATACCTTAAATGGAGAAAAAGTAATTACACTTGTAAACGAAAACAAAGATACCGGCGTATACTGGTTAACATGGAACGGTAAAGACACAGACGGAGATTTTGTTTCGAGCGGAGTATATTTTGTCCATATAAAAGGTCCCGGCGCGTTAGATGAAACAAAGAAAGTCTGTGTGATAAAATGATCCCGATTTATCGGGATCATCCTGAGCGATCTGAACGCAGCGAAGGAGTCGAAGGATCTCGCAATTGTGCCCGCCCTTTGGGCAAGGTCTTGCCCCGATGTATTGGGGCGGACGATTGTGCGATCGTAAGATTGTGGAATGGAAAAAGATTAAATAAAGTGGTTAAGAGATTGAATGGGGATAGGTTAAAAAATTAAAATTCTAACCTTGCACTACCGCACTATCCCGCTATCGCACAATCTCACAACTCTATGACTAAAGTTTATTTATGAAGAAAATAGGTATTACACTCTTATGTTGTATATTATATAGTTTATCTTATGCTTCTGGTCCGTGGACTAGAGGCAATCCTATATTAAAACAAGGACTCGGCGCAAGACCGTTAGGAATGGGAGAGGCATTTGTCGGATTGGCTGACGATATAAATACTTTGCAATTCAATCCGGCCGGGCTGAGCAATATTTTAAATAAAGAAATAGGAGCTATGTACTTTAAAGGATTATCGGATACAGGATATGGCAATATTGCATATGCTCAACCGGTTAAAAATATAGGGTATATTGGCGGGTCAATAACAACTTTACAGGGCGGGAATATTGAAATAAACTGGCTTGATAGTACCGGCTTAATTTTAGATAGAACCGAGACAAGAAAAGCTAATCAGGAATATGTTATTACAGCCGGTTTTGCACGGGATTTTTTAGTTAAGAAAGAATTATCTTTAGGTGCAGACATAAAATTAATAAGCAGTGACTTGGCGGAAGAATCACAGGCAACAGCTTTTGCTTTAGACATAGGTAGTTTATACAGATTATTAGATGATAAATTATCTTTAGGTCTGGCAGTTCAAAATTTAGGGACAGCAATGAAATATACAGGCGGCATAGCCAGTGATTCAAAAGGTGATGCATTGCCAATAGGAATAAGATTTGGTACGGCATATAAATTTATTTCTAAAGATAATAAAAAATTAACAGGGGTAATGGATGTAAATAAATATTCAAATACAGGAATTCAACTTAATCTTGGTTTAGAATATTGGCTTAAAGAAATAATATTTTTCAGAACAGGCTACAAAATCGGCTATGATTTAGATTCCACTACAATAGGACTCGGTTTCAAACATAAGAATTTTCAATTTGATTATGGATTTGGTTTAATGAGTGAAGTAACCAATTTACATAAGGTATCTTTTATATTCAGATTTGGAGAGGCAGAAAAAGAAATACCTCTTACAGCAGAACAGTATTACCAAAGAGGAATGTTGTATTATGATGTGGGAGAATATTCACTTGCAATAGTTGAATTTAGTAATGCTTTGGATATGAATCCCAATTATATAGAAGCACGAAGTAGAATGCGTGATGCGAGTACCAAATTTATTGAACAAACATATCAAAAAGGGCTTAATTATTTCAACGAAGGAAAATATCAGGATGCGGTAGCACAATTCAATCAAGTTTTGGAAAGGGACCCGTTACATAAAGAAGCACAACAAAAATTAAATGAAGCAAATCAGAAGTTAAAGAAGTAAAATGAGGTGTAAAGGTAAAAATCATGAAATTAAAAAATTTAAACAGTTATCTTAGATTAGCAGTATTGGCATTTTTTATTCAAGGTTGTATCGTTTATGCGTTAGCAGATACAAAAGTAATGCAGGAACTGAGCCATAATGAATGGAAGTGTGTAAGGCAGGAGAACACTGCCGGCAACCCGCCGGATGACCCGGGAACACAGCAGGGATATTTCAAAAAAGATTTTGATGAATCAGCTTGGTCTAACCAATATGTGCCCTGGAACTGGGACCGTAAACATCCGCCAAATCCTTATGTTGTTCACGGTGTCAATAATATCGGTGATAAGTTTTTTAGGGAAGGCGGGGTGGGATGGTACAGAAAACGATTTAATCTCGACAAAAGCATGCCGAGTAATTACAGGTTAATATTGCATTTTGGAATGGTGGATACGGAATGTACCGTATATTTAAACGGAAATAAAGTTGGAGAGCATCAGGGTTATTCTACTCCGTTTGAATTTGATGTGACAGATAAAATTTCCCGGGATAAGGAAAATGTATTAGCAGTAAGAGTATATGACATGCACTATAATCCGAAAGAACCCGGAAAAATAATTCCCGGTATTGACGGACATATGTACGGAAGTGCTTGCGGCGGCATAATAGAACCGGTTTATATAATAGGGCGGCCGTCGGTGTATGTAAAAAATGTTAAGATAGAACCGCATATAAAGCCGGCAGGTATAGATGTAAATATTTTCATAAATAATTCCGAAAAAAATAAAAAGAAACTTCAGGGAATATTAAAAGTATATCCTTGGAAAGATAAAGACGGAATGGATACTGTATCAGGAACAACTGAGATTCCGATACAGGTTAATCCAGGTGAAAATACCATTAAAGCAAAGGTTAAAATAGTGAAACCTGTTTTATGGAAACCATCAAAACCGTATCTTTATAAATTAGAAGTAAGTCTGGTAAATAACGGAAAAGCAGAAGAAATATATACCGAACGGTTTGGTATGAGAGAAATTACTATAAAAGACAGGGATTTATTATTGAATGGTAAAAAATTGAGATTGTTCGGTACGGAATTTGTAATTCCGCGTAACGATTTTGAAAGGGAATGGGCAGATATAGCATTAAACGAAGGCGATTTTATGCGGCGCGCACTTTTACTGTTTAAAAAAATGAATTTTAACATAGTAAGAACACACGATATTTATCCGCCTATATTTTATGAAATATGTGATGAAATAGGATTGATGGTTTATGGCGAATACGGTTGGAACAATATATACTCGCCTGATCCCAATTATTTTGTTCCCAGAGTTAAATCACAGATGACCGAATGGATAGAAAGGGATTGGAATCACCCGTCAATAATTTTTTGGTGTCTTGGCAATGAAAACAAAGGAAATGTTGTGCCTATCATAACACAGTTATATGAATTCGTAAAAACACTTGATAAAACACGGCCTGTAAGTTCAACATCCGGCGGTGAATTTGAGAGTCCTGCTTTAAAAAGTGATTTTGTAGATGTGCATAGTTACGAGGGCGGTGCATTCGGAAAACCGTGGACATTTATTGAAGAGGTTTTGGAAGAGAGTATGAAAAAGGCAGAAGATTCGCACGGTGAACTTCGTCCTATGATGAATACTGAGTATGGCTGGAGTGAAGGTGATTGGCTACCGTGGAAAAGCATGGAGCCCAGGATAGTTCAGAAAAAAGAGGGTTATTCAACACCAGATATGCTTGTTAACAGAGAAACGTATACGGAAATTGCCCAGAAAATGGCGAGTGACGGAATTCGGATGGGCGAAGTAAGGCATCTTGGTGTATTAACGACGTTTATACCCAGATACAAGGCTGAAGCACGGGCTATAGCATGGAAAAGATTGGAAGAACGGCATCGCGCTTGCGAATTTGTAACTGGGCAGGTTAATTTTGTAACCGGGCGTACACTGATGACGAGTGAATTTCCGTTATATCCTTTGAAGGATTATCCGTTTGCATGGCGGCCTACTTGTGACGCTTTACGGATTACAAGTCAACCGGTATTGGCTTTTCTTAAAGATTTTAAGAGTGGTTTTTTTGCCGGAACAAAAGAACAATTGGATTTATATTTAGCAAACGATTCATTGGCGATCATTAAACCGTCAACACTTAAAATATCTTTTACTGATAAAAGCGGAAAAGTATATTATACCGATACTTTATCTGCACCGGAAGTAGAAAATGGGGAGAAAGTCGAAGTGCCGTATACTATAAACATTCCGGTTGTTGCATCGGGTTTCTATAGGGTGTTAATTGATGTATTTTCTTTAAAAGGGAAGAAAATATCTGAAAATTATTATGACTTCTATATATTAGGAAAAGCGGATAATATTACTACGGTAACCGGTGATGCAAAGGTTGCACTCTATGATACTGTTGGTAAAACAAGAAAGATTTTAGATTCACTCAAAGTAAAATATAATCCGGTTTCCAGTTTTGACAACCTTGTTCTATATGATACTTTAATTATCGGTTATACGTCATTAGATGAAAATTTAAGGGATTCTGCGGAAAAGCTGAAAGCCTGGGAAGAAGCAGGCGGTAAGGTTGTTTGTTTTGAACAATACAAAAACTTTTTTAGAGGCTGGGTTCCAAGGTTCATCTTATTGGGTCAGGAAGGCCAAAAACAACATTATAATGTTTTTGCCGACGTGGTTGATTTTAAACATCCTATATTCAAAGGGCTTGTCCGTGAGAATTTTGATTTCTGGAACAATGAATACGGATTAACTTCAAAAACTTTGCTTAGTCCGTTAAGGTCATCAATATTAGCCGGAGCCGGAGAGATGTCGGAAGGTTTATCTTCGAGCATGCAGATTGTTATCTGCGAAGAAAACGTCGGCAAGGGCAGGGTTTTAATTTCCCAGGTTGAAGCAACCAGCGCATGGCAGAAAGATCCTTCTGCAACCATGTATGTGATAAATGTTATTAAGTATGCTTTATCTAAAGAAAAATACGGAAGTGAACTAAAATCAACCACTGCCGCCGAATCAACGGAACAAAACAAAAATTTGAAAGCAATCAAGATTAGTATTCCGTCTGATGCTTCGGATTCAATGGAAAAGTTTATTGATGCTGAAACAGTAACAAAAAATCTTAATGTCAAAGAATTCAAAGATGATGAACTTAGTAAAATATTAAAATCCAAACAAAATGCAATATATATTTCACTTAATAGGGCATTGGCTGACGATGAGATAGCTGACCTGCATCAATGGGTAAAAAAAGGCGGAAATTTATTTATAAAAGCTAATAAAGATGATTTTAATAATAAATTAAATAGCCTGTTAAGTTCTGTCGGAATAACAATATCAAAAGAAGGATACTTACCGTTACCTGAAGTTATTATGGAGCCAAGAGTATTTAAGGCGAACGAACAAAAATTTTCAAATCATCCGATTACTGAAGGTGTAAAAGATATTAACCTGAAAGATGAAATGGGTTTTTGGACTGTGAAGACAACTAAAAATGCAAATTCATTAATTACAATTATGTATCAGGCAAGAGAATATCCGTTCTGTGTTATAAGCACAGAAGGAACAGGAAGAATTATATTTTTCAATGTGCTGACCGATAGACCAAGAATATTTGATGTGGACGGTTTAGGGCAGGCAAGCAAAGACAATAAAAAATTTATCTCCCAATTGTTTGAAAAAATATTTAAATAAGATACAGTAACGGGTAATGGGTAATCCTTCGACTCCTTTCAGTTGCTTAGGATAGACTAGGTAACTGCAGAGCCTGACTGCCGACAGGCAGGCAACAGCTCTGCTAATATATGGCAAAGCTTACGCTTTGCCGCTACTTTTTTTGTGGAATAGAACATATGATAAGAACAGCTACTAAACGAGATGTTGATTCGATATTAAAAGTTTTGGATAAAGCTTTTAATGTTCTTAGAACTAAAGAAAGAGAAACATATCTTAGGAATCTTGTTCTTAAAGAAATTAAATATTGGCGGGTTCTTGTATTGGACGGTAAATTAATCGGTACCGTTCATTTAAGCGCGAGTAAATTTAGAATCGGCAAATCCGTAATTATAAAAATGGATCCAGGTGAAGTAGCTGTATTGCCTGAACACCACGGTAAGGGCTATGGCACGATATTAATGAAAGACACAATGGAATGGTTAAAAAAAGCAAATTGTGATATATCCCGTCTTGGCGGGCTTACGGAATTCTATGCACGCTTTGGTTATTTGAGATTTCCGAGACGTTATATTGAATTTACAGTAGGAAAAAAAGTTCAGGCGGGCGCTGCATTGGTTTTAGAAGGCGAACTTCCGTTAGAAAAAGAAATACAAGCAAAAATAAGACAATTCAACCCTAAAAAAGATTTTTCTTCTTATTTGAAAATCTCTAAGGAATTCAATGATCAATATAATGCCACAAGAATTATTTCAAAAGAAAACGCACATCCTTCAGAAAATCCGCTGCATATTGTTTATGAAGAAAATGGCAAAATTTTAGGTTATATGTTTGCGATTCAAATGAAAGAAGATTTTTCTGAATTTGAGGCGAGAATTACTGGCAATGAAGTGGGTTACAAAAAAGGCAAACAAAATGTGTTTGGGCATTTTGTTAAATATATATATAACTACGCTTTAAGAAATAAAATAGAAAGGATTACAGTGCGTGTACCGTTTGATCCGCAGATAAAGAACGTGTTACTAAAAATTCCAATCAATTTCAAATTGATTGAAATCTATGGTGGAAAGAGCAGTAATATGCTGCAAATAATAAATATAAAATCTTTATTTAATAGGTTAATCCCCGAATTAGAAGAAAGATTAAAAAAATCGCTTGCATCAAATTGGAAAGGCAGTTTTGAAATAAATATTGGTAAAGATAATGTTAAATTTAATATCGGAAGTGGAAAAATAAAACTGGTAAACGAACTATCACCAGAAATAAAATTAGTAATAGATGAATATTATCTTTTGGAATTAATTCTCGGGTTAGTTTCATTCAGTGAAATAAAGCATTTATTGAAAGAAAAAGTAAAATTAACAAAAACGACAGAAACTTTGTTGAACGACCTTTTCCCAAGGAAGTTAGTCGGGTCGGGCAATTGGGAATAAAAGACAGTAATGGGTAACGCTTGCCCGCCTGTGGCGGGAGTAATGGGTAACGGGGAAAACTAAAGTCCTAAAACCTCAAATACAAATTAATATGTTAGAAAATAAGCAATATTTTCCGTTTATATTGAGTAACGGCACAGACGGAGTTTTAATCAATTATTCCGGTTCAATGGAATGCAACTCCGGTCATCTGCATACCGAACAGCATCAGGGCGCAATCTGCGCCTGGTACAAAACAACCCACCGCAGTTATCATAAAATACTCTTGCCTGTACTTCAATCCAGCTATACTTTACTTGCATGCGGCGGAGAAGCTTATGAAGTAGGTAAATTTAATCAGACATTTAATCCAAAAACAGCGACATTAAATACCTTAATCGAAGCCACGGATTTTAAAATTAATATCGAAACATTCCTTACAAAAGAAAATATATTGGTAGAACATTACACATTATTGGATATTCCAAAAGATAAACCTGAAATCTCTTTAAATCTTAATCCTCCTGAAGTTCCGTGGAGTAACGGCTACTATAAATTCGCTTCAGAAATAAACAATAAATTATCGTTCAATTCACACGAAAAAACGTTAAAGTATGATTACGAAATTTATGGAATAAAAGGTCAGGGAATAATGTTTACTGACTACGAAAATGTAAGAGAGGGAAAATTTAGAAACGGCAAAAAATTACATCTTTCTAATATAAAAAAAGGCCAATCATTTACAAAATATGTTGTTGTTATAGACGAAAAAGATACTCCGAATTATCAGGAAGAAATAAGAAATAGATTGGCAGAAATAAAAAGCAATGGTTATAATAAAATATTGGAAACTCATCAAAAAGAATGGGAAACATATCAAGGCCAGTCGCATATAAATATTCCCGACAAAAGATTAGAATATCTGTATTATTTAAGTTTGTATGTCATCCGTGCACACCAGAATCCTAAAATTGGAATGATTTCTTTATGTAATTACCCGGTGTTGTGGGCTGGCGGTTCGGTCAATACCTGGGATGCGGTTTTCCCGACAAAAGCGATTTTGGGAGCAAACAGATTGGAAGAATCCGAAAAATTATTTGAAGGTTATCAGAAAGTATTACCGCTAGCTCGGGCGTATGCAAAAGAAATGAGCATGAAAGGCGCATATTTTGCATGGACTACCAATTATGAAGGTAAGTCCACCGACTTTATAAGTCCAAGAGAGATTCCGGATATAGAAAAAGCAAATAACGGATGCCTGGTAATGTCAGTATGGGATTTTTATCTTTATACCGGAGATAAAGAAATATTAAAAAAGCATTTTAATCTTATTGAAGAAGTATGCGAATTTTTAATGTCTTCGGTAGTAGAAGAAAAAGAAGATATTGCATACATCAAAGAAGGTGAAGGTGCTGATGAATCTATTCACAGAAAAAACGATACAACACATGTAATAACCACAATTAAATCATTTGAAGCTTATATAGAAGCAGTTAAAATATTAAATAAAAAAATAGATGATTCCTATCAAAGAGTTTTAGAAAAATTAAAAAAAGGTTTAAAAACAAATTACCTTGGTAAGATACTTCTTCCGTTTCACGGAGCAACAAGAGTTGGAACAGGATGCTTTGTATATTACCTGTTAAATTTCCCGGAAGGTGTTACAAGCGAAACAGTAGAAAAAGGTTTGATAGATTGTCAGGGAACATTAGGTTTAACAAATCCTGGTACATATCAAAATCAAATCTGGCCTTGGGCAGAAAATAAAGCAGCCGCAACACTGGCACTAATGAAAGATAAGAGGGCATATGAGCATCTGTCGAACGGAGCGAAATATACAAGCACATTGGGTGCATTTCCAGAGAAAATAAGACCCGATGGTTTTGTTATAAATTACTGGTATGTTTCTTGCCACGGAAGTTATGCAATGGCTTTGAATAACATGATAGCTAACAGCAGAAATAATGAATTAAGAATACTTCCGGCGATACCGGATATTTGGAAAGATTTGGAAATTAAAAACCTAAGAATTCCACCTGGAATTCTGGTTTCATTGGTTCTAAAAAGAGGAAAAATACAGAAATTGGTATTGGAAAATACAGGTTCTCAAAATATAGAAGTGAAGTTGGACATTCCAATAAAATACCTGCAAGCGAAACACTCAAAAACAGTCAAAAAACCAATCACAATCCCATCCAGACACTCCTGGTCAATAAAGTAGCCGCAGAGCCTGACTGCCGCCAGGCAGGTGTTAGCTCTGATTTTTTGTCATTGCGAGAGCCAATTTATTGGCTCGTGGCAATCCCGTTTTTTTATAGAGGCATAAAGCCATCTTGGTAAGCATGGTATCAGATTTAAAACGAAAGTTTTTATTTAGCTATAAGTTCATTTACGATTTTAAGTGCTTCTTCGATGTGCTTTGCGGCTTCTGTCTGGGACGAGAATATATGTTTTATAACACCTTCTTTATCTATAACAAAAGTTGTTCTATTAGTAAATAACCCTAATGTTTTGCCGATACCATAAAGTTCGATAACTTCTTTTTTTTCGTCACTTAACAAAGTAAAAGGCAGGTTGTGCTTTTCCCTGAATTTTGTATGGCTTTCTGTAGAATCTGAACTTACGCCTATTACTTCGGCACCTGCATCTCTGAAGATTTCGTAGCTATCCCGGAATGAACACGCTTCAATGGTGCATCCAGAAGTAAAATCCTTTGGGTAAAAATAGAGAACCACAATCTTCTTTCCCAAATAATCTTTCAGAGAAACATTTTTATTGTACTGATCCGGTAGTGTGAAATCCGGTGCTCTTTCGCCTACTTTTAATTCTGACATGATTTTTCCTCCTTTTATAACATTAATTGAGCCTGTCACGAAACTATTTTTCCGTCGGAGAATTTATGGGCTAAAATATTTTCGCCCTCCTATCATTTTCTCCGACGACAAAATATGAATCAATTCGACTTTTTTGCCCTTTTTGTTACCCT
>Ga0208373_1000938_pt1 | contig 43246 bp, 39 predicted proteins | sample RifOxyC2_FD_184036 | JGI IMG/M metagenome (GOLD analysis project Ga0208373, IMG submission 184036) | Soil microbial communities from Rifle, Colorado - Rifle Oxygen_injection C2 (SPAdes) | ecosystem: Environmental > Terrestrial > Deep subsurface > Rock core/Sediment | place: Rifle, Colorado...
CGCCAACTTTAATACTTTTTAATTCTTGCCAATTTCTAACGACTGGTTGTAATATTCTGTTTTCAATACCTCTATCCTCAACTGTCCTAATAAAAACCAATCTGTCTAAGATTCTTTGAACACTTTCATCGGACTTTTTTAAATCAAGCTTTGGATAATATGAACTTATTTCACTTAAAAGCATAGCACGCCATCTAACTAAATCTTCGGCCAATTGTTTATCAATGATCGTCTTTGGCTTTTTACCTAATTTAACAGCCTCATTATCCAGTATTTTGTTATGGAAACTATCCTTAGAGAGCCACCATAATTTTTCAAAATCTGTTAAATAATCTTTGTATGTTAAGTTAATAAAACATGAATTTTCAGGATTTCTTATATCCCATTCTGCGTTAAAAACCATTAAACCCTCAAAATCGCAAAGGATGACCCATGGTATGCTTTTATGCCAAGCGTAATTAAATGCTTGTTCTGCCCACTTTTCATCATAAAGATTTTCCGGCAAGGATTTTGCTTCAAGGAAAAATTGAATAATGCCGTCTATTTTAAAAGCATAATCAACTCTTTTGCCAGAAACTTGGTATTCTTCAGTCACTTCATCGTATGATGATTGATTATAAACATCCCAGCCTAATGTTTGGAATAATGGCAAAATAAAATCTTTTCTAGTATTTGCCTCTAAATAGCCTTTGATTTGCGAAGGAGAAAGATGTTCATATTTTTCAATTAACTCCTTAATTTTTACTTTTGCTTTAACTTTATCCATAATGCTATAAATTATGCTATTTTTAGATTATCTTTCCTAAACTTTTTCTAATTATATCCAAAGCGGCTAAGTGTCCTGTATTGCCAGAAATAAAGCTACCCGAGCAATCAGCGACCACGGAAACTTTATAACCCTGGTCAAAGGCGTTAAAAGCATCAGCCAGCACGCAATAATCGGTATCCAGTCCGCAGATGACCAGCTCGTCTATTTTGTTTTCCTTTAAGTACCTTTTAAAGTCGGGGTTGGTAAAAACCGAAAAAGAACATTTGCTGAAAATATTGTCCTTTTTAACCCAGGGCTTTAGGTCGTCCACGATTTCCGAATAGGGCGGCCGCATACAGCCGCTGAATTCAAGTTGTTTGACAAACTGGCTGTCGGGCGAGTTGATAAACCGGCTAAAGACAATAACCGGCCAGCGGTTTTCTTCAATCAGCTTTTTGATGTTGCCCGGCACATGCTGGGTGTTTTTATTGATGAAGTAGTTTTGCACGTCAACTACCAGTAAGGCTTGTTTCATGAGACCATTTTACCCCGCACCACTTTTTTATTCAAGGAAAAAAGCGGGTAGTTTTTGCATATTAAAAAGATAAAATATAAAGTTTTACCCGTTTCTTACGTTTTAGCCATGAAGCCGGTTGATTTTTAAGGGCCATTTTGTTATATTCAATGGAGTTTCCCCAAGTTATAGCCTGCCTATGGCTGAACCCATGTCTGTTCCAGCAACAGGTAAGCGGCGAGGCGGGGAGCCGTTTATTTTAATAAAAAGCAATCAGATAAAAGTCAGGTTAATTTTTGGCCAGGTAGCCAAGTGGTAAGGCGAGGGTCTGCAAAACCCTTATTCGTGGGTTCGATTCCCATCCTGGCCTCCAGAAAAGTATATTTAAATTTAGCCGCGTTGTGCTACCGGCGGCGATTACCACTTGCTTTTTATAAATAAAAAACAGCCGTTTTTAAGCCACGGCTGTTTTTGGTCTAAGTTATAGAATTTCCATAATGGTATATTGGCGGCCAAACTGCCGGGCCTGATCATAATCTTTCATCCAAATATCAACGGTTTGCCCGTATCTTGTATTCATGCGGTCTTCAATGGTGTAAATTTTGTTGCCGGAAATTTGTGGCAGTCTGACTTTAGTGCCAAAGGGTAAATATCTGAAATTAGTGGCCAGAATGTCTTCGGTATTTCTTTCGCAGACATTCAAGCCGGAAGCGGTAATACAGGGAGTGGCGTCGGTCTGCGCGGGGTGGCTGTTGTAGGCCGTTACCCAGATATTGACCGTCCATCTCGGCTCTTTAATATTGACCTCCGGGAAACCAGGCGTTTGTGGCATTTTTTTGAGAATTTCAATTTTGCCGGCATCAATAGGTAGCTGGGCGCCAAATGCAACGGTTTGCCCGACGGCAACGTGGGGGAACGATAAATTCAGCATAAAAATCAGCATAAAAAAAGGCCCAAATCTATTGAGATTTTTATTCAGTTTACTGAGCAATTTGTGATAATTTTTAAGCATTCTAGTAACAAAAAAACCCTATGCCTAAAGCATGGATTACGCTTTTATGCTAGCAAATTTATTGATTTTTGTCAAGCCATAAAATATGGCCATAAAATATGGCCATAAAATATGGCAAGCCAGCTTTTCTAAAGGAGAAGTAAGCTGGTCGTTTTAGCTGGCTAGTTTTACATAGATGTAAATTTTTGCCCGACCTTTAATATCAATTCGTTGTTGCTGGAATTCATCAGAGTTGAAATGAAAATGATAAGAAATTATTTTGGCTCCGCCGGGCAGTTTTTCAAAATTAGCGGCCAGTTTTTCCATGGCTTGGTTGGTTAAAAAGCAAAAGATTAGGGTCTCTTGGCTTAAATCATAATTTAAGAAATCAGTTTTGATGATTTGATAGTTTTTTGTTTTTAAGCGGCCGAAGATTTTATGCAGCCAAAAGCGCCACCGGGTAATAAATATCAAAATCGGGGAATTATCTATCCCCGTGATTTGATTGGGAAATTTTTTCGCGATTTCCAGGATGATCCGGCCGCTGCCGGAGCCTAGATCAATGATTTTATCGGCTGGCTTAATGTCCGCGAGCCTGATCATTTTTTTAATGATTTTATAGGGCGTGGGCACGTAAGGCACAAGTTTTCGGAAAGACAAGACGGTATTTAACAGATAAATTATCAGAATCAAAGCAAGCAGCAGGTAGAAAATCTGGACCGCGATGAAAAACGTGTTCATGGTTTATGTGGTTGCCAAAGATATTTTTTTAAGTCAACAAAATAATTGCCGTCGCGGCTGATGATTTCAACCCCTTCAAGCCTAAGTAAGTCCGCCTGTAATTTTTTAGGGCAATTTAAATTTTCAATGGAAATCATGCCCTGGGAGTTAATGACCCTTTGCCAGGGAATATCCTGGGGCAAGGCGGCCAAAGCGTAGCCGACGACTCTGGCGGCCCGCGGCGTGGAAATTATGGCCGCAATTTGGCCGTAAGTAGCCACTTTGCCTTGGGGGATCTTTTTGGTCAGTTGATAGACCTTTTGGTAGAAGTTCATATAATCGCGTATCGTGTATCGCAAATCGCGTATCTATATTATAACAAAAAACAGACCTTTTGAAGACTGGTTTTTGGATGATCGAGCTTAGCTTAATGGTCGAGCTGAGCTCTATGGAGCGGGTAGGGGGAGTCGAACCCCCGTCTTCAGCTTGGAAAGCTGTAATAATACCGTTATACGATACCCGCCATAATTCACAAATGTCTGTCTAAGGCGGGCAAGCCCGCCATAATTCACAAATGTCTGTCTAAGGCGGGCAAGCCCGCCATAATTCACAAATGTCTGTCTAAGGCGGGCAAGCCCGCCAAAATAAATTATTTTAAGAATTGGTCGTCCCGAGCGAACCTGAGTTCAGTCAGCGGGAGTCAGTGGGGGCAGGTTGGTCGGGGTAGTCGGATTTGAACCGACGACCTTCTGGTCCCAAACCAGACGCGCTAGCCAACTGCGCTATACCCCGAAATACCAACTGTTTATCCGTTGTGGTCCTCACGACCAAGGCGGGCGCTACGCCCTATAAATAAAATAAATCGTATCTTACGATACCATTTATTTATGAATAAATCAAGCTTTTATGCCATGATCAAAGTTTATCCTGGAGAATCAGGAAAATAATGTAACCGGTATAGAGCGAGATAAAAGAAAGGCCCTGCCAGCGCTGTAAAATTCTTTTTTTGCCGACAAACATCCAGAGGAATAATAAGAAAGTGCTAAAAATCGTCATGCCAATGTCAAGGTTATTGGTCGGTTGAAAGGGCAGAGGTTTAATGATTGAGCTTAAGCCCAGGATCCAGAAAATGTTAAAAATATTGGAGCCGACGATATTGCCCACAGCAATGTCGGCATTTTTTCTATAAGCGGCCATGGCGGAGGTGGCCAGTTCGGGCAGGGAAGTGCCGACGGCGACAATGGTCAGACCGATCAATGACTGGCTGACGCCTAAGAGTCCGGCAATGGCGATGGCCCCATTAACAATCCATTGGCCGCCTATGACTAAACCGGCCAAGCCAAGTAAGATCAGCCAGACGGATTTAAAGAGGCCGTAGTTTTTATTAACTGACACTGAATCGGTATTGGTTTCGTTTTTGGCGATACCGAAGGTGTAATATAAAAAAATTATAAAAAAGGCGATCAAGGCCAAACCGTCGGTACGGGTCAGCGCATTGTTATTGATTTGGTCAATCAGGTAATCATTGGCCATAACGCCCATCAATAAGGCCGCCAGCAGGCTCATGGGGATTTCTTTCCAGACCGTGCCTTTGGTGACTTTAAGCGGAAAAATAATAGCGGAGACTCCTAAAATCAACAGAATATTAGCGATATTACTGCCCAAAATATTGCCGATGGCGATAGCCGAATTGCCGGATAAACTGGCAAAAATATTAACGAATAATTCCGGCATGGACGTGCCGAAAGCAACCACGGTCAGACCGATTACCAGATCGGATACTTTTAATTTTTTGGCAATCGCCGAAGCGCCATTGACTAAAAGATCAGCGCCTTTGATTAAGGCGATAAATCCGATAATAAAGAGTATGTAAGTTAGCATAATGAATATATTATACTCCTTTTTGTCAAACAAAAAAACCGAAGTTAATTCGAAGTTAATTCGGATTGATGTCTAAGCTACAAAGTAAAACTCAAAATCGTTCGTGTACTTTGTAGCACCCCGAAGTGCATTTATTCTACTTCAGGGTGGTGGGCGATGATGGAGTTGAACCATCGACCTCGTCATTATCAGTGACGCGCTCTAACCAACTGAGCTAATCGCCCACGTCATAATTTGTTTTTGATCTCCGTGTCCTCGCTAATGGTCGTTCACTTTAGGGTTAAATTATATTATTTTATACGTTAGCCCTGAAGTTTTTGCGAAGCAAATACTTCAGGGTGGTGCCGAGGGGCAGAATTGAACTGCCGACGCAAGGATTTTCAGTCCTTCGCTCTACCACTGAGCTACCTCGGCGCTATGTTAGTACCCGAGAGAGGTTTTGTTGAATGGAATGGATTTTCAGCCCGCCCCACATAAGCCGAGTGAAACGAGGCTTTGTGTGGGGTCCTTCGCTCCCTGCCTGCCGGCAGGCAGGTACCACTGAGCTACCTCGGCTCGTCGGAATTGCACTTCAGCTTCCGCGCCTAAATTAATTTAGTCGCTACAGCTTACGTGACATTCCTCCTCTTCGCTTCTTTTCCGTTAGCTTTGCTTAAAGGTCAGTTAGCGAAACTCTCGTCAAGCTAAGCCTGACTTAGGCAATGTTTTATTATTTATTTAATTGTTTATTTTCAATAAGTTTAATTTTACCAAAAACGGCTCGGGCAAACAACCCGAGCCGCCTTTAACAGCTAGAAAGTGATAGAATCAATAGTTTTGTTCCTCTCCTCTGATGATTTCAGAAGAGCCGACCTCTTTATCACCAGCGCTTAAAGCACAGGTGATAGAGTGATATCTCCCTAGAAAGGAGGTGATCCATCCACAGCTTCCGCTACGGATGCCTTGTTACGACTTCATCCCTATCATCGATCTTACCTTAGTCCGACAAAATGTCAGCTTTCGGGTACTATCGACTCTCTTGATGTGACGGGCGGTGTGTACAAAGTCCGAGAACGTATTCACCGTGACGTGGCTGATTCACGGTTACTAGCGATTCCAACTTCATGAGGTCGAGTTGCAGACCTCAATCCGAACTGGGACGAGTTTTGATGGGATTAGCTTCACCTTGCGGTTTTGCAAACCCTTTGTACTCGCCATTGTAGCACGTGTGTAGCCCAGGGCGTAAGAGCCATGCTGATTTGACGTCATCCCCACCTTCCTCCCCGTTATCCGGGGCAGTTCTCTGTGAATAATTTAACACAGAGTAAGGGTTGCGCTCGTTAAAGGACTTAACCTGACATCTCACGACACGAGCTGACGACAACCATGCAGCACCTGTCACCGCGTTCCGATAAAGGCACTCCCAACTTTCATTGGGATTCGCAGGATGTCAAGCCCTGGTAAGGTTCCTCGCTTAGAGTCGAATTAAACCACATGCTCCACCGCTTGTGCGGACTCCCGTCAATTCCTTTGAGTTTTAGCCTTGCGGCCGTACTCCCCAGGTGGGGTACTTAAGGCGTTAGCTTAGATTGACAACACTGAAAGGGTCGATACTTCCAATGCTCAGTACCCATCGTTTACGGCGTGGACTACTGGGGTATCTAATCCCATTCGCTACCCACGCTTTCGTCCTATGAGCGTCAGATCCGTTCTAGTCAGCTGCCTTCGCAATTGGTGTTCTAGCCGATATTAATGCATTTTACTACTACACCGGCCATTCCGCTGACCTCTCCCGGTCTCTAGTCTGGTAGTTTTTTTAGCAGCCTTTGAGTTGAGCTCAAAGATTTAACCAAAAACTTATCAAACCGCCTAGGGACGCTTTACACCCAATAAATCCGGATAACGCTAGCCACCCTCGTCTTACCGCTGCTGCTGGCCCCGTAACCAATTTATGGTTTTAGGTTGGACTATATCATCACCCTCTTATTTTATTAAGTAGGGGTTTCGCGTGTAGTCTCTGAGGCGCCTCCGTTTAACGGAGTTGCCTGCTGATTGTCTATTACCGTGTCCTAAAAATTAGGAACTATCAGCGGCCGATAATAGAGTTTCCAGAACGTCTTAAGTCTCACGACTTTATTGACGTTACCGGCTTCCCTAAACTTTTTTAGGGTTCCGGTCATATAGCGAAATTTTCTTTCATTATATTACTATAATGACCTCGCGCTTAACCAGCCTCCACCCACCTCTAGATATACTCGAGGTGCGGGGCTGGCACGAGGTTAGCAGTGACTTATTCCTCAGGTACCGTCACGAATTCGTCCCTGAGAAAAGTAGTTTACACCCCGAAGGGCGTCATCCTACACGCGGCGTCGCTCCGTCAGCCTTTCGGCCATTGCGGAAGATTCTTGACTGCAGCCTCCCGTAGGAGTCTGGGCAGTATTTCAGTCCCAGTGAGGCGGGTCATGCTCTCACACCCGCTACCCGTCATTGCCTTGGTAAGCTTTTACCTTACCAACAAGCTGATGGGCCATAGGCCCCTCTCTAACCGATAAATCTTTACATGGGAATGACTTATGTCCCCCCATGGCTATCAGGAATTATCCCGGATTTCTCCGAGTTATGCCCGAGTTAGAGGTAGGTTACCAATGTGTTACTCACCCGTCTGCCATGCCGCAACTGTAGCGACAGGTTTAAAACCCGTCGCTACAGTTGCGGCATTCGACTTGCATGCCTTAGACACGCCGCCAGCGTTCATCCTGAGCCAGGATCAAACTCTCATTTATGATAAGGCATTTTTGTAATCCAAAGTTTTGCCTAGCAAAGACTTGAGGATTGCTTTATTCTTCATTGAGATCGAAGAAACAGATAGACAGCCTTAATTAGTCTACCTTGTATGGATGTATAAGGAATTAACTTATTTAATTCTATCACTTTTTAACTGTCAAAGATCTTGATTTATCCGGCATTTTTTTGATGCTTTCTTAAAAAAGTGCCGTCGTTATCCTCTAAATTTTTTAGAAGAAAAAACAGCGGATTTCAATCGTTGTTTGCTTTAAGTTTATCCCGGCGATATTTGCCGTCAGGATTTCTTGAAGCCTTAAACTGTTAATTTCCTCTGTTTTTTCTCCAATTTTCTCCTAAATCTTTGATTTCAAAGGTGAGCGCTTAAATTTTAGCTTGATTGAGAGAAGTTTTTGCTTATTAATTATTAAGCCATTTGTTTTAGAACCTCGTCAGCATGATATAGGATTACAAAAATTTTGTCAAGCACCCCGCCGTTTTGGTCGGCGGCGGGGGCTTGTGTCTTCGTAGGTTTTCCGGCTAAATGTTAAAATCCCGGTCGCCTGAGTATATTTGATAGGCTGTTTCCACATCGGTATCGGCAAAGGTCACCGACGCGATGGCTTTGCAGAAATTAATCGCTTCTGTTAAGGGTTTTTGGTGGATGTTTCGGCCAGTAGCGTTGCCCACGGCTCCGGCGACGGTTATTTGCTTGCTTAATCTGTCTAAAAATTCTTTAGGTTCTGTGGAACTGCCGCCGGCGCAAATAACGCCGGTACGGCCGGCCGCCAGTGTGGCCTCCTTAAAGATATCTTCGGATTTGGCGCCTTCTTTTTTGGGGTAATTAACCTTAACAAAATCTGAACCCAGGGCGCAGGCTACGCCGCAGGCGCCGGCGATCAGGTGGGCGTCTTTTTCGTCAGCGACGGCTTTGCCTCTGGGGTAAATCCATAAAACCGTCAGCAGGCCGTATTGGTGGGCGTTAAAAATAATCTGGCTGGCTTCGCTGAGCATCTGGCTTTCGAATTCGCTGCCCAAATAAATGGTATAGCCGACGGCTAGAATATTCAGGCCGTTATTTTTAAGACTGATGACCTCGGCCACGGATAAAAGGCGCTGGCTTAACGGGTCCCGTTGTTCTGTTTTAAGGAGATGGCTTTTGGAATTGAGTTTGATTAACAGGGGGACGTTAGGGTAGCTGGGCGCGTAACGGGCCGCATAGCCGGCTTGCACCGCCAGACAGCTGACAGGGGACCGGTCGGCGATTTTAAAAAGATGCTCCGGGCTGGCGTCTTCCGCGGATATTTTTCCCCCGTTGTCGTAGAAGTCATCGTTTAAGTGTTCAATTTTCTGGTCGCCGGCGAAGAGCATGATGCGGCCGGTATTTTTCGTCAGCACTAAAAAGTTATTGACGTATTCTTTATGTTTGTCTTTAGGCACGTCAGCCGGTACTAATACGTCGCGCGGGGATAATTTTTGAAAGGCCATAAGGTTGATGGTTAATGATTGGTAAGTAATAATTGGCAGACAAAAGAACTAGCAGATGGTCATTGTAAAAGTTGCTTAATTTTTTTCACCTCATTTTGATTGCCGATATACAGGGGAGTGCGCTGATGGAGTTCGGTGGGCTCAATTTCCAAAATATTTTTTTGGCCGTTGGAAGCGGCGCCGCCGGCTTGAGTCATTAGCATAGCCATGGCATTACCTTCATAGAGCAGGCGGAGTTTGCCTTCGGGTTTTTTATTAGTGGCGGGGTACATGAAAATTCCTCCATAAAGCAGGGTGCGATGAATATCCGCCACCAGCGAGCCGATATACCTGGCGGCGACTTTGCCTTCTTTTTTTAAATCTTCAATGTAAGTTTTAACGCCCTCGGGCCAGCTGTAATAATCGCGTTCGTTGACGCTGTAGTTTTTATTGACCGCCGGCAGTTTAATATTTTTATGGGTCAGAACGAATTCGCCGATGGAGGGATCCAGGGTAAAGCCATAAACGCCAAGGCCGGCGGTATAAACGAACATGGTGCTGGCGCCGTAAACAATGTAGCCGGCGGCCGCCTGTTTGTAGCCCGGCTGGAGCAAGTCCGCCAAAGTGCCGGGGCCAGCCTCAGTCACCCGTTTATACAGAGAAAAAATACTGCCGATGCTGACGTTGGCGTCGATGTTGGAAGAGCCGTCTAGGGGGTCAAAAATCAAAACATACTTGCCCAGGTCTTTGCCTGCGGAAATGGGAATTAGGCCTTCTTCCTCTTCCGAGGCCATGGCGCAAAGATTGCCGGAATAGCCCAAAATGTTGACAAAGGTGTTTTGGGCGAATTGGTCCAGTTTTTGGACCTCGTCCCCCGAGGTGTTGACGTCCCCGGTTAAGCCGTAAATTTCGGCGATGCCGGCCTTATTGACTTCGCGGCTGATAATCTTGCCGACTAAGGCGATTTCCGAAAGAATTTCCGAAAAGACGCCGGTGCCCTGCGGGTGGTTTTTTTGGTCTAAATAGATGTGCTGATTTAAAGTTAGGGTTGTCTTCATAGATTTATATTTTAACACTAATTTATCCTAATTGTGAAGTCAATATTAAGTCAATTTTTTGGATTATTGTTTTAAAACGGCTATAATGTATTGATGCCAGCCCTATGCAGAAAAATTTTGATTATTATTGCGTTTGCGGCGGTTTTATGTTACGGTTTTTTAATGTTTATCAACCGCGCACCCGCCAGAACAATCCCTCCGGGTCGGAATATAGTTTCCCCGGCTAACGGCAGACTTATCGCCGTAACTAAAGTTGACGGTCCGGACCTGACTTTTTTTAAGGACGGCCTTAAAAACATTCTGGCGGTTAATGAATTAAATCCGCCTGTCTGGATCCTGCTGGTGGAAATGAATCTTAAAGACGTCCATGTTCAGCGGTCGCCGATTGACGGCGTCATCAGCCGCCAGCAATATTTTCCGGGAAAATTTAAAAATGTTTTAACGGCTAAGAACAAGTCCGAGCTGGTTAATCTTAATGAAAAAATGCTCACCATTATCAAAGGCGAGGGACTGAGCGTGGGGGTTATTCAGGTGGCCGGCCAGGCGGCCCGCCGGATCAAAAGCGACGTCAAGGCCGGCCAGTCCGTTTTAAAAGGCGAGATTTTTGGCCGGATCACTTTAGGCTCCCAAGTGGTTTTATTATTGCCGGGTAATTTGGAACTCAAGGTTCAGGCGGGTCAAAAGGTGGTTGACGGCGAAACTATCGTGGCGGAATATTAAGATTATAAAAAATAATCGTTTATCAGATTACCGGCTTTAAGAGGTTGTTTTTTTATGATTTTTTAAGAAGTAGGTGGCTCGGAGTTTCAAAGCCCGCCTTCATTAATTCCCCCGGCACGGTCACTTGCCTGTTCCTCAAGTCTTAGGTCTTTGAGCCAAAGACCAGTAGGCAGGTCGCCGGGGCGCAAGCGGTCAAGAAAATAAAAAATCCAGCGTTGCTGGAAAATAATTTTTTGCGCCAAGCTTTATTAGATGATTATTTTTGTTTACTTTGGCGCCACTTTTCAATTTCTTTGTGATTTCCCGATAGCAGAATTTCCGGCACTTTCATTCCCTTAAAATTTTCCGGCCGGGTGTATTGCGGATATTCCACCACGTCCGATTTTTCTCCGGCAAAGGTTTCATACTCGGTGGATTCAATCTTGCCTAAAACGCCGGGCAGGAGCCTGGCCGTAGCTTCAATGATAATGGCGGCCGGTAGCTCGCCGCCGGATAAAACGTACGGCCCGACAGAGATTTTTTCGTCAATCAAATTATCAACGCGGGCGTCAATGCCTTCATAGCGTCCGCAGATAAAAACCAGCTGATCCAGCTTGGAAAATTTTTCCGCCATTTTTTGGTCAAACTGTTTGCCGGCTGGGTCTAATAAAATCACTCGCGATTTTTTTTGACGTTTTATTTTTTTTAGGCATTTATAAATCGGCTCCACCATCAAAACCATGCCCGGGCCCCCGCCGTAAGGCGCGTCGTCAACCGAGCGGTGCTTATCGGCGGTGTAATCGCGCAAGTCGTGAGTTTTAATGTTAATGAGCCTGGCCTGCTGCGCCCGCTTGAGAATTGATTCGTTAAAGTAGGCATCAAGGATTTTGGGGAAAATGGTGATGATGTCGTATTGCATAGAATTAAGAATAGTCAGCGCATGGCTCAGTCCAAACTCACTCCATAATTTATAAGAGTTAGGCGCGCTCCGGCTGGTTTTTTGTCAGTTAATAGCATTTATATTAAATCACAGAAATTTGTTCCCGGCAATACAAAAAGCAACGACTCGGATATTTCCTGGTCGCTGCTTTTATTATTTTGAGTTTTTAAAGTTTATAACTTTAAGTCATCAACAGCGCTGGTGTCAACCTCTTGGGTTTCTGCCTGTCTGGCTCTGGGAGCCGGCCTGTGTGAACCTTCCGGTTCATAGATTTTAAGGTTAACCCTGGCGTTGTTTTTTGCACCAACTACCCTGAGCAAGGTGCGAAGCGCGCGGGCAGTCTGGCCCTGACGGCCAATGATCTGTCCCATGTCTGCCGCATTGATTTTGAGAGTCAAGAGAACTCCCATTTCATCAATGGTTCTTTCTACTTGAACGTCATTTGGATTGTCAACCAGAGTTTTAACGACAAACTCCAGGAAATCCTGATCTAACTCTTTAGCCATGTTTCTTTACGGTTAATTATTTATAATCAATCCTGACAAACTATCCTAAACGATTGACTAGTAAGGTTTATGATAATTTGTTTATGAACTGATAATTATTAGGGAATATACACTATGATCAAGGCCTTGTCAACCGGCGTTTAGTCGGGCCGGTTTTTATGATTTTTCCAGTTTCTGAGGCTGTTCAGTCTTTTCTTTTGCGGCCGGTTTTGCTTTGGTCGCGTCTGTTGCCTGAGCTTCTGCGGGTTTTCCCTCTTGGGCCGCCGCGGGTTTTTCTTCCGCGGGAGCCTGAACTTCGGCTTGGTCAGTCAAAGCTTGTTTTTGAGCGGCGGCCTTGTTTACTTCCTCGGCTTTTTTGCCTTCTTTTTTTGCCGCTCTTTTTTTGGAGATTCTGACGGATTTTTGTTTGGCCCCCTCAATCACGTTTTGTTTGATTAAAAGGTTATTAACTGAGGCAGAGGGCTGAGCGCCCTTGTCAATCCAATACTTTATTCTGTCGATTTTAAGGCTGGCTTCTTTGGTGTGGGGGTTGTAATTGCCGACCTGTTCCAGATAATTGCCCCAGGGATCGTCGCCCTTTTCCAGCACGATTATTTTGTAAGTCGGTTTTTTCTTTTTTCCGACGCGCGAAAATTTAATGGCTAACATGAAATTTAGGTAATTTAAAGTAATTAAAGATGATCTAAGAAATCCGGCCATTATGCCTTAAGTTTCCTAAAATCGAGCAAGGTTTCGTGACTTGCTGAATATTATAATAAAGGGATTAGTTTGTCAACTATTGAAGTTTTGAAGTTTTGATGAAGTTTTGAAGTTTGGTGGGTCCAGTTGGCGCCCTTTTTTATTCCGCGACTTTTTCCGCCTCAGCCAGATTAAGGGAGAGTAATTTGGAAACGCCGTCGTTGCCCATGGTCACGCCGTATAAAATGGCGGCGCGTTCCATAGTGGCGCGGTTATGAGTAATGCAAATAAATTGGGTTTTGTCCGATAATTCCTGAACAATTTCGGCGAAGCGCTGGGAATTGGCTTCGTCCAGGGCGGCATCAACTTCATCCAGGATAACGAAGGGCGACGGGTTATTGGCAATAATGGCGGAAATCAGGGCGATGGAAGTTAAGGCTTTTTCTCCGCCGGAAAGGACGTTTAACGATTTGAGTTTTTTACCCGGGGGCGTCGCCTGAATATCTATGCCATATTCGTATTTATTTTCCTGCCGGGCCCGATCGTCCGTTTGCTCATCCGCTTTTTTGCCGGCCGTAACGGTTTCCGTTTTTTCATCACCATTATCAGCGGCCGGCGTTTCCGCCGCCTCCGGCGCGGGTATCTTTTTTAGAATTAATTTTGCCTGGCCGCCGTTGAATAAAATTTTGAAAAAGTGTTCAAATTCACGGTTGATTTTTTCAAACGCCTCTTCAAATTGGTTTTTAATTTTATCGTCCAGATCCTCAATGATTGCGTGGCAGGATTTAATGGCCTGCTCCATATCCGTGACCTGTTCGTTTAAAAAGTCGTAACGCTTTTTGACTTCTTGATATTCAGCCAGGACCTCCTGGTCAATGCCGCCGATGACGGCCAGCTGGTTTTTTAAGCGGTTGATTTCGGCCAGTGCTTCGGTTAAATCAAGTTTCAGGAGCTCGGCCAGGGGCTGGAAATCATTTTTTATTTCCGCGGCGATCTCTTTTTCCAATTCTTCTTTTTTCGTTTCAATCTTGGCCAAATTAATTTTACAGTCATTATAATCATAATTGAGGCTGTTCAATTTGGCCTGCGAGTCTCTTAATTTTTTTTGCAGCTTAAATATTTCCTGGCGGCTGTTTTCCTGGTCTTGGGAAAAATCGTCAAGCTGCGTCTGTAAAACGCCCAGGTTTTCGTTCAGTTTGGCCAGGCTATTTTCCAGGTTCTGTTTTTGCTTAAGCAGTTCCTTTTTGATTTCCGAACCGCTACTTTGGCTTTGGGAAATTTCCGTTTCAATTTTTTTAAGTTCCAGGGCGTATTTATCGCTTTGTTCCTCAAGAAAGTGATTTTTTTGTTTGGCCGTTTCCCAGGCGGTTTTTAGCTCCTGAATTTCGTTGACCAGTGAATCCTTGGAGGTTAAAAACTGGTTAAGTTTTTCCTGAATCTTTATCAGCGCGGAAGAGTCGGAGCTGCCGTTTTCCGAAAGTTTATGCGTCAGCCATTTGATTTCTTGGGCGATGGCTTGAGCCTGGTGTTTAAGTTCAGCCAGCTGGCCGAGTTCAGTGATTTTTTCCAGCGTTGCCAAAAATTGTTCCTGTTTTTGGTACAGATCGTTGAGGTGGCTGCTGATTTTGCCAAAGGTGAATATTTCGTTTTGAGAAAGCTTTTTTTGCGCTTCCAATAAATCCTGCTGCAGCCGGCGATAATCGTCCAGGATGCCCTGCTGGGTGACGGTTTTTTCCGTGAGCTGATTGTTCAGGCGGCCGATCAGATTTTTATTATTGATAATCTGATTTTGCAGATCCTTAAGGTTGTTTAAGATTTCCGTTTTTTTATTTTGCGCCCAGACCAGATCGGTTTTGCCGTTCTTGGTTAAATCCAAATCTATTTTGCCTTGGATAACCGTCAGCTCTTTTAAGAGATCGTTTTTTTGAGCATTGGCTTTGGAATATTCCGCCTGTAATTTTTGAAAGGCCTGGCCGATGGTATCCTGAATTTGCCGTTGTTCAATGGCTTGCTGCAGTTGGCGCTGGTCGTTTTCCAGGTTTTGTTTATGGCTTGCCAGCCCGTTCAGTTCGGCTGAGTATTTTGTTTCTTCGGCGTTTAAGCCGTTTAGCAAGCAGGAGTAATAACGGAGCTGGAGCTCACTCAGGGTTTTTAAAATTTCTTCCTTTTTTTCCAATTTTTTAACCTGCCTGGTCAGCGATTTTAAACGAGGTTCTATTTCTTCCAGAACCTGGCGGCTTTGGTTTAAGTTATTCTGGCTGCGCTCCAGTTTATTTATTGCCTGGTCTTTTTTTATCTGGAATTGCTTAACGCCGGTGGCTTCGTCAAAGAATTCTTTGCGTTCCGCCGGGGAAGAGGTGAGAATGCCGTCAATCATGCCCTGGCCGATGATGGAGTAAGTTTTTTGCCCGAAATTGGACTTGGCCAAAAGCAGCTGGATATCGGTCAGACGGACCTTGTTTTTGTTGATCAGATATTCGCTTTCGCCGCTTCTAAAAATCCGGCGGGTGATGACCACCTCCCGATAATCAATCGGCGCCTGGCCGTCCTCATTATTTAAGATCAGGCTGACTTCGGCGTAACCCAGGCGCGATTTTTTGTGGGAGCCGGCAAAGATGACGTCTTCGGCCTTTTTGCCCCGGAGAAGCTTGAGGCTTTGTTCGCCCAGGACCCAGCGGACCGAGTCACTGACATTGGATTTGCCCGAGCCGTTGGGCCCGACAATAGCCGTTAAGTCATGGTTAAATTCCAAAAAAGCCTTTTCGGCAAAGGATTTAAAGCCCTGGATTTCCAGCTTTTGGAGATACATAAGAAAAAAGTTACAAATTCCAAATAACAATTTGCAAAAAAATCACCAATCACAAATTCCCAAGACCAAACTTTGTTGATTTTCAATTAAGTCAGACTTAACCTGCAGAATTTATCGTTTGGAAGCCGCTTCCTGATTTATATATTTGAAAAGCGGAACATAAATTGTCCGCTCCATACGTAAGTTTAACCAATTATAGCATTTATTGAATATTTTGATAAGCCTGCCAGGCTGCAGTGCGGTATTTTTCAGCTTCGGTTAACGGATCGCCAGCTTCATAAATTCCCCGGCCGACAATGATGATATCCGAGCCGTTTTTAATCACGTTTTCCGGCGTATTGTACTGTTGGCCCAAATTATCGCCGCCTTCAGTGAGTTGAATGCCCGGCGTCAGGTTGATGAATTTATCATCGTCGATCATTTTTCTCATACCAATAAAGCCGATGACGAAATCATCGTATTTTTTGGCCAGCTCCACGGCTTGATGAGCGTAATCATCAGTCAAAAGATTGCCGGCCGAACTCATCTGCGCCAGCAGTAAAAGCCCCTGGCCTTTGGGCAGGCCGATTTCTCGTAGACCCTCAATGATGCCCGGACCGGGTAGAATGTGGCAGTTGATTATATCAGCCCAGTCGGCGATTTTATAAAAACCGCCGGCATATTGCCTTTGCACGGTGTGGCCGATATCAGCGAACTTGCGGTCTTCAAAAATCAAAAAGTCGTATAAGTTTTTTAGTTTGATCAGTTGATCAATAAAGTCGGCGGGAAGATTATTGATAATATCCAGGTGAGTTTTTAAAACGCAGATTTTATGGCCGACTTTTTTTACCAGTTCAGTCAGCTTGTTCCAGTCAGCCAGGTCAGCGGCTAAACATAAATTAGTCTGCTTTTGTTCCATAGTGGCGAACAGTTTTTTGGCGGTTGGGTTGCCGGTTAACTCTGAGCGTTTTTGGTAATTCATAATTAAAGAATCATTGATTAATTTACGCCGTATTTTTTTAAATAAGCTTTAATTTCCCGGGCTTTGTCCGCGGTTAAATAAATTTGTCCGTCAATTTTTTTGCCGGTCAGATATTCTACAATCTCATTGATGTTGACAATGGCCCTGACTGGAAAATGTAGCCGATTTTCGATGTTTTTAAAGGCGTCCAGGCCGTCGGCGGTTTTTTCCTGGCGGTTAACCGCCACCACCAGGCCGGCGTATTCAACCGGAGCCAGGCCGTTGATCAGTTCTACGGTTTCAAATTTAGTCCCGCCATCAGTAATCACATCGTCAATAATCACCACCCGCTCGCCGGCTTTCAGTTTATGGCCGACAATGATTTTTTTATCGCCGTGATCTTTAATTTCTTTGCGGTTGAAAGTGTAAAATTTATCTAAGCCAAAGTCGTTATTCAGGGCAATGGCCGCGGTGATTGCCAAGGGGATGCCTTTATAAGCCGGGCCGAAAATTACGTCAAAGTTGTCAGCGAATTCTTCTTTAATCAGCGAAGCGTAGAAGTAGCCAAGTTTACCGATGGCCTGACCGCTTTCAAAAACGCCGGTATTGATAAAGTAAGGGGACTGACGGCCGCTTTTTAAGGTAAAATCGCCGAATTGCAAAGCCTGGTTGTGCACGAGGAAATCAATGAATTGTTGTTTGTAGGGTTGCATAGTTTTCATTTTTAAACTCCAATTTCTAAACTCTAAACTTTTTAATGTTTTGGATTTATTTTTTAAAATAGTGTTTTTCACCGCTGGCGAGCCGTTCAAATTTGCCGAATTCCGTGATTTTTTTGGCGAACTCGGCACTGACTACCGGCCCGGCCTGGCACAAGCAAATACCCAGGGGATCAATGGCGCAGGAGCCGCAGATGCCGATGCCACATTTCATATAGCGTTCAATGGAAATTTCACAGAAAATTTTTTTAAGCAGCGCCAGGTCCACGATTTTTTCCAAAAGCAGTTCCGGGCCGCAGGCGTAAATGGCGTCATAATTATTTTGTTCAGCCAGGTCTTCAATCAGCTGCCAGGCTCGTTCATATTTTTGATTTTGAAAACGGTGATAAACTTTAACCCCCAGTTTTTCCAGCCAGGATTGGTAAATGATTTTGTCGGCGGTTTTAGCGGCCAGCACAAAATCCACGGCCAAACCCTGCTCGCGCGCGGCTTGGGCCAAAAACGTGACGGAAGCCAGGCCTGAACCGCCGCCGATTAACAGCAACTTCTTGCCCTGTAAATTATAGCCGTTGCCATAGGGTCCGTTAAAGCCCAGCCGTTCGCCAGTTTTAATTTTAAACAGTTCAGTTGTATAAGGACCAACTTTAATGACGGCCAGGCCGAATTGTTTTTTAGACTGCCAGGCTACGGAAAACGGTTTTAGATCCACGCCCGGTAGCCAGAGCATGAGGTATTGTCCGGGCCTGGCTTTAAGCTCATAATCAAAAACAAAAGTTTTATAATTAGGACTTTCATCAACAATGTCAGCGACGGGCAGAACAACGGGTTGGGTAATTTGTGGGGTTAGGCTTGACAGATATTTTATTCAGGAGTCATTTAAATTCAGTTGTTTTTTCGTTTACCAAAAAAGGGGAGGTGTGTATGATAATTTAAGTATTATCTATGTGCCAAACCGATGATGTCGGTTATTTTTTTATAGCCTTGTTTATTGAGCCAGTCGGTTGCTTCGTCAACAATCAGTTTAAAGGCTTGAACTGTTCGGCTGTAAATGGCCGTGCCGATCTGAACAGCAATGGCGCCGGCCATCATCATTTCAATCATGTCCCTGCCGGTGGTAACGCCGCCACAGCCGATAATGGGAATCTTAACGGCTTTATAAAGATCAAAAACGCAACGGACCGCTACCGGTCTTAAGGCCGCGCCAGAAACGCCGCCCATGCCAAAGCCCAAGATGGGCTTATGGACGTCAATATTAATAATCATGCCTGGTCCCATGGTGTTGACTGCGGTAATGGCGTCGGCGCCGGCTTCAACGGCGGCGCGGGCGACCGTTACCATATTTTCATTGGGGGAAACTTTAATAATCACGGGGACGTCGGCCGCCTGTTTTAAGGCGCGGGTGATTTTTTCAGCCATCGCCGGCGTGTGCTGGCCGCCCATGGTGCCGTAGCCCGGGGTGTGGGGGCAGGAGAGCGGAACTTCAATCGCTTTAAAGCCGCAGTTTTTAAGAGTTTCCCAGACTTCCACAAAGTCCTCAACTTCCTGGCCGATAATGCTTAAAATCGCCGGACTGCCTATTTGATCAATGTTGGCGAATTCTTCTTTGGCCTTGAGGGCGCCGGGGTTGGAATAACCCACGGCATTAAGCATGCCGGCTTCATAGGTGGTGATGATCGGCGCCGGGTGCCCCTGGCGCGGGTTTTTGGAAATGGATTTGCTGACGACCGCGCCGCCCCCGTTTTTGGCTACGTTGATCAATGAGGCTTTAGTCACGCCTAAAACGCCTGAAGCTAACATTGTGGGATTTTTCAGTCTTATGCCTGATATTGTAGTTTGTAGGTTTATTGACATTTAATAAAAATTTTAAATCCTAATATCAAAATCCTAAACAATTTTAAAATTCAAATATCTAAAGGCAAAAATTTTTAGTGATTGGAATTTTAATATTAATATTTGTTTAGAATTTAGAATTTAGTGCTTAAGATTTATTAAAGTGGTTTATCAATCTTATAATTTTCCAAGCCCAAGTTGCCCGGGCCACCCAAGGAAACTACTTCTTTAATGGCTTTAACCGGATCAGGCACGGTTAGCTTGTCCAGATTCTCTTTAACCTGCTGGTAGGCTTCCCGGAACGGCATACCTTTTTTCACCAGCTTGTTGGCTTCGTGGTTGGCAAACATTTCGGTGGTCAGGGATTTGATCAGCACTTTAGCGTTGGGTTTAATTTTGGGCATAATCAGGGCGGCGATTTCCAGGCTTCTTCTGGTAATGCCCAGGCCTTTAATCAGCGGCTCCTTGGTCAGCTGCGTGTCGCGGTTATAACCGGAGATTAAGTTTTTGCTGATGTCTTTGATCTGGGTTTGCAGGGCGACAATGACACTTACGTTGCTTCGTAAGATTTCAAAAACATCGGGATTCCTTTTTTGAGGCATAATGGAGGAACCGGTGGTAAATTCCCAGGGCAAATGGAAGAAATTGAATTCCGGCGTGGTAAACCAGATCATTTCATTGGCTAATCGTCCGAGCGTCATCATGATCTGGGTGCTGACGGCCAAAATGTAGCTTTCGGTTTTACCGCGTGAATTAACGGCATAGAGGGAGTTAATTTGAGTGCGCTTGAATTTCAGCAGGCGGCTGGTCATTTTTCTGTCCAGCCTGAAGTTGACGCCGTAGCCGGCGGCCGCGCCCAAAGGATTTTGGTCGTTTAGATTATAGGCGGATTCCAGGAGTTTATGGTCATCAATCAGTTCTTCCAAATAAGCGGCGGACCAATGACCGACGCTTGAAGGCATGGCCCGGCGGGTATGAGTGTAGCCGGGTAGAGGCAGATTTTGATATTTGTTGGCCATGTTTAAAAAGACTTTTTCCAGCTTAACTAATTCTTGGCTGATTTGTTTGAGTTTTTTCCGGGTATAAAGACGGGTGGCCACCAGGACCTGATCGTTTCGGGATCGGCCGGTATGGATTTTTTTCCCCAGCGGTCCAAGTTTTTTGATCAGATAATTTTCAATGGCGGTGTGGCAGTCTTCGTCTGCAAGTTTGATGACAAATTTGCCCGCCTGGTGCAGTTTGAGGATTTCATTTAAGCCGCGGGTGAGCTTTGCTAATTCGGTTTTGGAAATAATTTTTAATTTAGCCAGTGCCTGCGCGTGGGCCTTAGAGGCCTGCACGTCATAAGGCAAAAGCCGCTTGTCCAGTTCGTAGTCGTTGCCGACGGTGTATTTTTCCACCAAGGGATGGAGTTTGGTTGATTTTGATTGCCAGATTTTGGTCATAGGATAATAGTTAATTGTTTAATAGTATAATAGTTTAATTGTCAGCAATCCGTGTTAGTTCGTGAATGTTCGCGTCGTTTGTGCTCTATTCGCGAACTAACGCTGACGACGCTGACTTTCACGAACAAAAACGCGAATCGCGAACTATTTTATCATGTTAAAATTTTTCGGCCGTTAGTCGTGGCAATCTCCACCAGCTGGTCAAAATCATAGTACCGGCAAGCTTCCTGTAACATTCTCATTTCCGTCCACATATCAGCATCAACGAACGGCTGATAAAAGTCATAAACGTTATCTACGCCCAGGCCCACGGTCACGCCGGCCCTAAGCATCTCCGGTACGTTGGCCATGGAATTATGGACCGGCGCCTGGAATTGGTCCAGCTGGCGCATGCCCAAGGCCGCCGACGGGCAAACGACTACGCTCATGCCGTTTAGAGCCATGTCTTTATAAAGCCGCTGGCGGTAATCTTTGGGCTGGGCCGAAACCGAGATGGCGTGAATGGCCACGGTTTTGTCGGCGTAATGGTGTTTTTTGGCGCAGGCCATCAAAGTCTCCGTGTCTTTTTCATTCGGATTGTTTTCCTGATCAATGTGAACGTGAATTTTTTTATTTAAATTTTTGGCGATGGAAAATAAAATGTCCAGGTTTTCTTGGTCGTTAGGCCGGTCTTTGGACGGCAGACCGCCGGCCAGATCAGCTTTGGCGGTAATGGCTTCATAAAGATCGCGGGCTGGTTTATCCATCAGGCCGCCTAAGGGCTGGGTAATGGTCAATAATCTGATTTTGTCTTTGTACTCCTCTTTTACTTTATTGGCCGCGTCAATCGTTTTATGGCCTACGGCTTCATAAGCATCCACAAAGGTGGCAGTAAGTGTGCAGCCCTGTTCAATCAACATATCTAAGGCCGTCCGGATTCGTTCTTCAATCTGTTCTTGGGTAGAATTCCTTTTAATATCATCGGACATCAGCCATTTTTGTTCCATATCCACCATGCTTTTATCCAGGCTATCTTTGGTGATATAAAAGGCTTTATCAAAATGGGCGTGACAGTTGACCCAGCCACCCTTAGCTTTGATGGCCTCAAGCATTTGTTGTTTTAAGTTCCAGAGCCGGTTCATAGTATTATTAATTAATGAATGATGAATGATGATTAAGGATTGCGGATTATCTATGATTTGATTTTTATTGATAGGTCACTGATGGTTCACTAATGACCCGCTGATGACTCGCGAATAAAATTTGTGTGCCGTTCGCGCGTTATTCGTGAATAGATAAAAAAATAACCCCTGACGGGGAAATTAATAGAGAAAAAGTAATTCTGGGTCGCTCCGGCGACCTTCATAAAAGTGATTGTTTGGGTAGGGTCTTTTGGCCATTTTTATCAGTATATACCTATAAGCCTGAAAGGTCAATGTAAGTAATAAAAGTTGAAAGAAAGCCTTGAATATGTTAATTTATTGTCAAGATGAAGATTAAATTTATCAATTTGAATCTGTGGGGTGTCGGCGGTATTTTTGATCAAGCCTTGGATTTTTTGGCTGAAAAAAAGCCGGACATTATCTGTTTGCAAGAAGTTTTTGACGGCTGGGATAAAAATTTACAGTCGGGGTTTAGGGCTTTAAGTTTGCTAAAGGAAAAGTTAGATTTAAATTATCATTTTTATTCACCCGCTTTTACTGATAACCGAGAAGAAGGGAGAATCGTTCAGGGCAACGCCATCTTTTCCCGCTGGCCGATTATCGATTTTCAAACGACATTTTTCGACATCCCTTACAATGATGATTATATTGATAAGTTTGAAAATTATCCTCAGGCGCCCCGCAATCTGCAGCGGGCGGTTATAAAAGATAAGCAGACTGTTTTTTATGTTTTTAACACCCAGGGTATTTGGGGATTGGATGGCCAGGATAATGACCGCCGTTTAAAGATGAGCCAGGACATTATCAATCAGATTAAAAACCAAAACAACGTGATTTTGGCCGGTGATTTCAACGTGCAGGAAAAAACATTGGCGATTCAGAATATTAAAAAATACCTGATCAATGTTTTTAAGGGCGAAAGAATCACTTCTTTTAATATGAAAAGAAAAACCAATCCGGGTTATGGTAAAGCGGTGGTGGATTTTATTTTTGCCAGTTTGGATATCAAAGTCATCAGCCACCAGATGCCAAGCGTTGATGTTTCGGATCATTTGCCGCTAATCGCTGAGTTAGAGATAAGATAACGTGGATAACAGATAGCGCCGATTATAATCTGCGTTATCAGCGCTATGTATGTTTTTAAAAAGCAATTATCAAAAAAGCAACGCCATCACTTCAGTCAAATTTTTGGTTTCTGATTTAGCCAAAGAAACCGTCAGTCAATTATTAAAATCTCAGAGCACTGAATCTCGTCAGCAATTAGGCGAGGTTCTTTTGGATGAGCTTTCGGACGGCGCCGGCATCGACATCGTCAAATTGAAAATATCCCAGACCAGGCAATATCATAAAAAATATCAGGGACGGGTTGTCAGCAAACGATACGGTTATTACCGGCCGCAGTCCTGTTATATTTATATTCAGAATTTGACCGCCGTCCGCGGCCAGGTTTTGGCCGCCAAAACTTTTTTAGACACTCTGCTGCATGAGTGGCTACATCATTATGACACCAAGAAACTCCAACTTAATTCCATCCATACCGCTGGTTTTTATTTAAGGCTTAAATCGTTGAAGGAGCGATTGGACGTATATTAATGATTGAAGATTGCGAAAAAATACGGATTAAAATAACTTATCAAGCTTAGTCGCGCTCAGCGCGATTGGCTGGACGGATATTATGCGGATAATCCATCAGGACGTTATCAGTATTTATTCATATCAGATCCGCATCTATCCGTATTCCATTGTTAAAATTGATAATTAAGCGCTCCTATTGTATACTGAAAATGAAAAATCAGAGTAAATTTCAGACCAAACAGCGATGCTTTGTTCAAGCCGTGGTAGCGTTTCTTAGCCAAGATTCATGGTTATTTGACCGCCAGCCTTTACTCAGCATAGGGCGGTGGTAATTTGTATTAATTTAATCATTAAGCAGTCATCATGAAAATTAAAATTGATCAGGAAAATTGCATCGGCTGCGGCAGCTGCGTGGCCATGGCTAAGCAGACATTTAAAATGAATGACGCCGGCAAGTCCGAAGTGGTTAACCAGGCCGGCAACAGCGATGAAGAAATATTACTGGCGGCTAAATCTTGTCCGGTCCGCGTTATTCAAGTCAGCGACGATCAGGACAAACAACTGTGACCGGAAAGCTGATTATAGGTTTAAACATATTTTTTTCCTCTAAAACATCAATTCATGACGGGCATTAATTGGAAAATTGGCGGTCCGGCCGGTTACGGGATTATGGTCACCGGTAAAATATTCGCCAAAACCTGCATGAGGCACGGCTGGCCCGTTTTTTGTTACACCGAATATCCTTCCGTCATCCGCGGCGGCCATAATACGTATCAGGTGCACGCCGAGGCCGAAGCCGTCAGCAGCCAAAAAAGTCAGATTGACGTCTTGGTGGCTTTAGATGAAGTTACTATTTTGGAACATGCGGGTGAAGTGACCGCCGGCGGAGTGATTATCTATGACCCGGAGACGACCAAAGTCAAAGATAAAAGGCCTCAGGTCCAATATATGGAGTTGCCGATGCGCCAACTGTCAAAAGAGATCTGCGGTTCTGATTTTATGAAAAACACGGTCGCCTTGGGCGCTGGTCTGGCGTTATATCAGGCTGATCGGCAAATTGTCGAAGCCGTCATCCACGAGAGCTTTGACGCCAAGGATGCCGAAGTCATTCAGCAAAATATTAAGGCGGCCAAAAGGGGATATGAGTTTACAGAAAATTCAAAATTCAACATTCAAAATTCTAAATTAGAAAAGCGGTTCATGGGGTTAAACCGTATTTTGATAACCGGTAATGAGGCCGTTGGCTGTGGGGCGCTGGCGGCCGGTTGTAAATTTTATGCCGCTTATCCGATGACGCCGGCGACTTCCATTCTGCATTTCATGGCCAAGAACGAACGCGATTACGATTTAGTCGTCAAACAGGCGGAAGACGAAATCGCCGTTATTAACATGGCCATCGGCGCTTCTTTTACCGGCGTCAGATCAATGTGCGCCACTTCCGGCGGCGGCTTTGCTTTAATGAACGAAACTTTGGGTTTTGCCGCCATTGCCGAAACGCCTTTGGTGATTGTGGAGTCTCAGCGCACCGGCCCGGCGACCGGCTTGCCCACCTGGACCGGCCAGGCCGAACTGTTATACGCCATTCACGCTTCGCACGGGGAATTTTTGAGAGTGGTCATTGCTCCCGGCGACGCCAATGAAGCTTATCAGTCAACTATTCACGCTTTCAATTTAGCGGATAAATATCAAATTCCTGTAATAATTTTAGCGGATAAATACCTTTCCGAAAGCCCACGGTCGGTTACTGAATTTTCTGCCAAAGACGCGGTTATAGATCGGGGGGCGATGATCACCCAGGCGGAGCTGGATAAAATTAAAGATTTTAAGCGCTACCAGTTTACACCCACTGGGGTTTCGCCCCGCTCCATCCCTGGGCAAAGAGGCGGCCTTTATCAGGCCAATTCCGATGATCATGATGAGTACGGTTACACCACCGAGGACGCGGATATCAGAAAAAAAATGATGGACAAGCGGGCAGCCAAGCTTAGTTTTTTGATTAAAGATTTACCCGAGCCCAAAATTTATGGGGACCTCCGGGCTCAAAAAACCATAATCTGCTGGGGTTCAACCAAAATGACCGCCGTGGAAGCTTTAAAAGATTTAAAAAATACCAGAGTGGTTCATTTGCAGTATATGTTTCCTTTTCCGACGGAATTTTTTAACCGCCATATTAAAGCCAAAAATTCTCTGATTGTTGAAGGCAATCAGACGGCCCAGCTGCGGCAGTTAATCAGGCAGCAGACGGGCCTGAATATTGAAAAGACGCTGCTCAAGTATGACGGCCGGCCGTTTTATCCGGAGGAAATCGTTAAGGCAGTCAATAATCTATGATTTATGAACTATGAACGATGAACTATGTCAGAAAATCAATTAACCATTAAAGACTATGAAACGCCGGTTTGTCCAACCTGGTGTCCCGGCTGCAGCAACTATTCAATCTGGGTGGCTGTTCGTCAGGCCTTAGTCAAACTGGGTATTCAGCCTCACGAAGTTGTTTTTACTTTTGATATCGGCTGTAATTCCAATGGCGCTAATTTTTATCAGGGCTACATTTGCCATGCTTTGCACGGCCGGGCTTTGCCGCCGGCCGAAGCCATCCGCTGGGCCAATCATAAGCTTAAGGCGGTGATTGCCGTGGGCGGAGACGGCGGCGGTTTTGGCATTGGCGTCGGCCATTTTATTCACGCCTGCCGCCGGAACGTTGATCTTTTATATATCACCCATGATAATCAGATTTACGGTTTAACCACCGGCCAGACTTCGCCGACTTCTCCCAAAGGTTTTATCAGCAAGTCCACTCCCTTTGGCAATTTGGAGGAGCCGGTTAATCCTTCGGCCTTGGCTTTGGCCAGCCGGGCGACCTGGGTCGCCAGGGGCTTTGCCGGCGAACTGAATCATCTGGCGGATTTAATCATCAAAGGCATAAAACATCCCGGCTTTGCCCATTTGAATATTTTTCAGCCGTGCGTCACTTTTAATAAAGTCAACACTTTTGAGTGGTTCAGAGAGCGGGTTTACAAATTGGAAGACACCGGGTATCAGCCCCATGACCGCCAGCTGGCCTGGGAAAAATCCTGGGAGATGAACGGCCAGCTGCCTATTGGCCTGTTGTACGAAATCACGGCACCGACTTACAGGGAGCAACTGCCGCAGCTGGCCACGGAAGCCTTGGTGGAAAAAAAGTTAGGAGAGATTGATTTAACCAGGGCCTTAGCGGAATTTAGATAGGCGTGTCTTGTGTTATCGTGCCCGCACGCCATGACGGCGAGTCGGGCGGGTATCCCGCGTCGCGTATTGTATTAAGTGAGCCTGTCAGAGATTGACGGTTTTTTGTTTTAGTTAAAAAGTGTTTTGCTTTTTAGTTTTTAAATAAAAAAAGACTTCCACTCGGAGAAGTTATGTGAGCCGTTTGGTCAGCGGGGAGAGGACCATACAAAAGGATTATGTCATCCGTTAACTTTTTAAATTCCCGGCCCAACTTTTGATGGTGCCGGATTTATCGTCCCATGTATAGATTTGACGACCAGTGATTGACTGGCCGCCGGCCAGTCTTGTAAAACGTTGTTTTAATGGTATAATCGATAATAATTACCAGTAAATTATGAGTCAATTGAATTTACCCAAAGGCCGCCGTTTGACCAGACAAAGACAGGTGATTTTAGCCGAGCTGAGGAAAGTTCATTCCCATCCCAATGCTTTTGAGGTTTACGAATTAGTCAAAAAGAAAATTCCCCGTATCAGCCTAGGCACCGTCTACCGCAATCTCGGTTTTTTAAAGTCCCACGGCCACATTCAGGCTTTATCTTGCGATTGTTGCGACTGCGAGCATTTTGACGGTCAGACCGATCATAACGAGCATTTTACCTGTAAGCTATGCCAGCGGGTGTATGATTTAAAGGGTCCGCTGACCAAGAAGATTTGCCTGGGCAGTCAAGACGGTCATCAAATTGACGATTACCAAGTTAATCTAATAGGTATTTGCCACCAATGTTTAAAAAAGAAAAAATCAAGCTTGGCCCGAAAATCAGGCCTGACAGGCAAAAGGTAAGATACTTTGATCACGCCGCCACCACTTATTTGGCTCCGCGGGTAGTTAAGGCGATGGAGCCTTATTGGTCGGAAAAGTTCGGCAACCCTTCCGCTTTGTATGCCAAAGGCCGGGAGGCCAAAGCGGCCATAGACCAGGCCCGCGCCCAGGTTGCTCAAATTTTTAATTGTTCGCCCGGAGAAATTATCTTTGAAGGCTCGGGTACCGAATCGGATAACCACGCTTTAATCGGAACGGCTTTGGCCAACAAAGCCAGAGGCAATCACATCATCACTTCAACCATTGAACATCACGCCGTCCTGCACGCTTTGGGTTTTTTGGAAACCCAGGGTTTTGAAGTGACTTATCTGCCGGTGGACCGTGACGGCCTTATTAAATTGGCGGAATTGGAGAAAGCCATTCGTCCGGAAACGATTTTAGTCTCCATTATGTTGGCCAATAACGAGATCGGCACGGTGCAGCCAATCAAAGAGATAAGCGCAGTCATTAAGTCAGCCGGTCAGCCGATTATGTTTCACACCGACGCCTGTCAGGCGGCCGGGTTTTATGAGTTGGACGTCGCCAGTTTGGGGGTGGATTTAATGACCGTCAACGGCAGTAAAATTTACGGCCCCAAGGGCACCGGCGTGTTATACGTTAAAAAAGGTACCGCCATTCAGCCATACATCCACGGCGGCGGTCAGGAAAATGGCCGGCGGGCGGGCACGGAAAATGTGGCCGGCATCGTGGGTTTGGCCACGGCCTTGGAGCTGGTGCAGGCGGAAAAAGAGCAGGAGAACGAACGTTTGCTTAAACTGAGAAGTAAATTAATTGACGGCTTGTTAAAAATACCCAAAGTGGTTTTGAACGGCCATCCGGAAAAGCGTTTGCCCAATAACGTCAATGTGACCATCAAAGACATAGAAGGTGAAGCCATGCTCCTGCATCTTGATGAATACGGCATAGCCGCTTCCACGGGCTCGGCCTGCACTTCCGGCAGCTTAGAACCATCGCACGTGATTTTGGCCTTGGGGCATCCGTATGAAATGGCGCATGGCAGCATTAGATTTTCTTTGGGACACTCCAATACGGCGGCGGATATTGATTTTTTATTAAAAGTTTTCCCGCCGATCATTGAAAAGCTCAGGGCGATGTCGCCGGTTAAGCTGGGTGAATAAACACAGCTAGATACGGATGGAATATGAATTTAATACAGGATGATCTGCAGATAAAATTCTTATTATATCCGTATTCCTAATCCGTATTTATCAGTAAACAATTTTTTATGTCCTTATTTAACATATTTAAAAAAACCAAAGGTCAGACGTCCGAGCCTCAGTCTGTGGACTCTACGATAGACGGTCGGACCGCCGACGGCAGCGACTGGGTGTACTCCGACGAAGTCAGGCGGCATTTTTTTGAACCGCAGAATTTTACCACCAAAACCCCGGCAGATTATAACGGTTTGGGCATGGTCGGTTCGCCAGCCTGCGGCGACATGATGAAGATCTGGCTGACCATTGATCCTAAAACTGAACGTATCAGGGATTTTAAATGGCAGACTTTTGGTTGTGCCTCGGCCATCGCTTCCACTTCCATGCTTTCGGTCATGGTTACGGAAAACGGCGGCCGGACCGTGGACGAAGCTTTGCAGATCAAACCCACTGATATTATAGACAGATTGTCCGGTCTGCCGGATAGGAAAATTCATTGCAGCGTTTTGGGCGACAAGGCCCTGCAGGCGGCGGTTAATGATTATTTTCGGCGGACCAGACAGGAGCAGCGGATGAAGCCCGAAGGCTCGCGGGTGATTGACAGGCAGTTGAACATTACCGATAAAGATATTGAAAAGGCGGTGGTGGATGGCGCTCGGACCCTGGAGGCAGTGCAGGCCAAAACCAAAGTGGGTACTGGCGACCGCGGCTGTTTGGCCGAAGTTGAAGACCTAATAAGATTTTACGTGGAAAAATATTACGGTTAGTCATTGCCTTACAAGGCTAACAGTTACGCCTTGGCCTTATGCCAGACGATTTTTACAAAAAAAGTAAATTAGGCTTATGGATTACCAAGGTGTGGAAATTAACCATTTTGCGCATGACGCCTTTAGACTGAAAAAGGCCGGGTTGGTTATTTATTTGGATCCCTTTAAACTTACTGACGATCAGCTTGAACCGGCTGATTTTATTTTAATCGGACATCACCACTTTGATCATTGTTCCGTTGAAGACATTCATAAGATCTCTCAGAGCCGGACTACGATTGTCGCCAGCCACTCCTGCCTCGCCGAACTGCAACGGCTGTCCGTTGAGGTTAAAGAGGTGGTATGGGCGCGCCCAGGGCAGATTTTATCATTTGACCGGTTAGTTATCCAGGCGGTGCCGGCTTATAATTTGAATAAGTGGCGATCAGCGGGGGCTCTGTATCATCCTCCGGCCGAAAATCATCTTGGCTATGTTATAGAAATCGGCCGGGTGAGGATCTATCATGCCGGCGATACCGATAACATTCCGGCAATGGCTGAGCTCAAAGATATTGACGTGGCTTTATTGCCCGTCAGCGGCACTTACGTCATGACCTGGGAGGAAGCGGTGCAGGCGGCTAAAATAATCAAGCCCAAACTGGCCACTCCCATGCATTACGGTAGCGTGGCCGGCAGTCAGGCAGACGCCTTAAAGTTTAAAGAGCACGCTGACTGTAAGGTGGAGATTGTGTAGACGTTGATCGCTTATGGCGTATCGTTATAATAAAAAATTGGGACGTTGCTTTTGGTAAAGCTGGCGTCCCGGATCGATTTGTTACCGTCGTCAATATTTTACTTTAATGTACATCAAAAGTATAGTTCAGCAAATATTAATGCGAGCCACGGCTCTCAAAGATAAATATACCAAAGAACATAACGCTATGGCGGTTTGGGTTTGTGTATTTGCTCAAAGTGATGACGAATATCAGCAATTATTAACCGAGGCTAAAAAGTTAGGCGATATTTTTGAAGAAACCGCCAATGGTCCTAAGTTTTTACTTAACCAACCAATCGCCGGTACTGTAAGAATATTAAAAATCAGACAGCCGGATCCAGACAAGACGGAAAGAGGGGATGCTGATTTTACCATTTCAGATTATAAAGCTTTTAAAAAAGAGCAGGCCGGTCAAGCAAATTTTAAAATAATCCCCAAAGATAATTTTGAAATGATGGAATTAATGGAACCGGGCGCTACTGTCAGAGCGTATTTTTCTTATCCGTCCATTGAAGAACAATATCAAGACCTATTTTTAAATAATTTTTAGTTTATCCATTGTCATTGGGACGGAAAGACATCCGTTAAGGCCTGGCCGTCCATAACTTATCCCCTTTAGGTCAGATTTGTCCATTTTTATAAGACCTTTGCGTGGAAGCTGAAAAAGCGGTATAATAACTATTGCCTGTTGATAACTTTAAAAAATCAATATATAGTGTTATAAAGAGAGTAGGGCTACTAGATATAGTGGTCTTGGATAATCTTTAGAGCATGCAAATTTAACGAGATTTTCTTAACTTCTTCTTTTTTTTCTCTCAATAAATTTAGCTTTAATATATAAAATAATGACCAGCTCTATGCCAAATTATGATTCCAAAACCAACGAATCTCTCACTTCTTTTAACATAGATAAAGACTTGGACACCGAAGCTCAAAAAGCTTCTTTTTTATTTAAAAAAAAGGGCAAAGGCATAGAATTCAAACGTTTTTACACCAAAGACGGCGTTCATCCTTACGACGAGATCGACTGGGAATACCGCGAAGCCTCCATTATCAATGAAAAGGGGGAAGTGGTTTTCTCTCAAAAAGACGTGGAAGTCCCCAAGTCCTGGTCGCAGACCGCCACCAATATTGCCGTGCCTCATTATTTCCGGGGGCGGGTGGGCACCAAGGACAGGGAAACTAGCGCCCGTCAAATGGTTAACCGGGTGGCCAAAACCATGAGCGATTGGGGCCGGGCCCAGGGTTATTTTAAAAGCGACGAGGATGCCGATATTTTTGAAACAGAACTGACTTATTTGTTAATCAATCAGCATGCCGCCTTTAACAGTCCGGTCTGGTATAACGTGGGCATTGAAGAAAGGCCGCAATGCAGCGCCTGTTTTATCAATTCGGTGCAGGACGATATGCGTTCAATTCTCAATTTGGCGGTCACCGAAGGCATGCTCTTTAAATTCGGCTCGGGCACCGGCACCAACCTTTCCATTTTAAGGTCGTCCAAGGAATATTTATCCAATTCTAATGGCAAAGCTTCCGGCCCGGTGTCTTTTATGAAAGGCTTTGACGCTTTTGCCGGCGTGATTAAATCCGGAGGCAAAACCCGGCGCGCGGCCAAGATGGTGATTTTAAACATTGACCACCCCGATATCGTCGAGTTTATCAATTGCAAGGCCAATGAAGAAAAAAAGGCCTGGGCTTTGATTGAGATGGGTTACGACGGCTCCTTGAACGGCGAGGCTTACAGTTCCATTTTTTTCCAAAACGCCAATAACAGCGTCAGGGTCACCGACGAGTTTATGCAGGCCGTGGAAAGCGACGGCGAGTTTCACACTCGGTACGTTAGAACGGGCGAAACCGCCGACACCTACCGCGCCAAAGATCTCATGAGGCAGATTGCCGAGGCCGCTTGGGTTTGCGGCGATCCCGGATTGCAGTACGACACCACCATTAATAAATGGCATACTTCCGCCAACACCGATAGGATTAACGCTTCCAATCCTTGCTCGGAATTTATGTTTTTGGACAATACCGCCTGCAACTTGGCCTCAATTAATTTGTTAAAATATCGCCGGGCGGACGGCACTTTTAACGTGGAGGCCTTTAAACACACGGTGGAGGTGATGACTACCGCCCAGGAGATTATTGTTGATAATTCCAGCTATCCCACCGTGGCCATTGAGCAAAATAGCCATGATTTTCGGCCCTTGGGTTTGGGGTATGCCAATCTGGGCGCTTTACTTATGAGCAACGGCCTGCCTTACGACAGCAACCGCGGCCGGAATTTTGCCGCGGCCATCACGGCTTTGTTAACCGGTTGGGCTTATCTGCAGTCGGCCAAATTATCCGAAGTCAAAGGTCCGTTTAAGGGTTACGAAACCAACCGCCAGCCGATGCTGAAAGTGATTAATATGCATCGTGAAGCTTCCCATAAAATTGAACATAACGGCGTGCCGCAGGATCTGTTAGCGGCCGCTCAGGGCGCCTGGGAATTGGCGTACGAGCAAGGTCAGCTATTAGGCTACAAGAATTCCCAAATGACCGTGCTGGCGCCCACCGGCACCATCGGCTTTTTAATGGATTGCGATACCACGGGCATTGAACCGGATATCGCCACGGTTAAATATAAATGGCTGGTGGGCGGCGGCATGATCAAAATGGTTAATCATACCGTGCCCTTGGCTTTAAAAACTTTAGGTTATGAACCGGAAGAGATAGACAGCATTTTGGAATATATTGATAAAAACGACACCATTGAAGGCGCGCCCAAATTAAAAGAAGAGCATCTGCCCATCTTTGATTGCGCCTTTAAGCCGAAAAAAGGGGAACGGTTCATTCATTATATGGGACACGTTAAGATGATGTCTGCGGTCCAGCCCTTTATTTCCGGCGCTATTTCCAAAACCGTCAATGTGCCGGAAAAGGCGACGCCGGCCGACATAGAAGAAGTTTACATGTCCGGCTGGAAATTAGGGTTAAAGGCGATTGCTGTTTATCGCGATAACTCCAAGCGCACCCAGCCCATGACCACCGAGAATGCCGAAAATACCTTCGCCGGCAAGATTAAGGGCGAAATCATTAAGCCGGCCCGGAAGCGCATGCCGGACGAACGCCAGGCCATTACGCATAAATTCTCCATTGCCAATCATGAAGGTTACATTACCGTCGGCTTATACGAAAACGGCAATCCGGGTGAACTGTTCATTACCATGTCCAAGGAGGGCAGCGTTATTTCCGGCCTGATGGATTCTTTTGCCACTTCCATTTCCATCGGTTTGCAATACGGCGTGCCCTTAAAAACTTTGGTCAACCGTTTTATCCATACTCGTTTTGAACCTTCCGGCTTTACCAACAATCCCAACATTCGTATCGCTAAATCCATCGTTGATTACATCTTCAGATGGCTGGCCCTTAAGTTTTTACCCGCCGAAGATTTAATGTACGTCGGTTTGAATAACATGGAATCTTTAACCAACGGCAACGGCAAAAGCGAAATAGAAAAGCTGAGCAAGTTAACTGATGAAGAGGCCAAGAAGCATAACCGCAAAGTCATTCTGGAAGACACCAAAAAAGAGGACGAAATCGCCTATCAGCAGACCGCTTTGGATTTGTCTAAAAGCGCCAAGAGCACTTTTGATATGCAGGGTGACGCGCCGATTTGCGATACCTGTGGCAGTATGATGGTCAGGGGCGGCACTTGTTACAAATGCATGAACTGCGGCGCCACCAGCGGTTGTTCGTAGAGTCATGTAGCATGAAGCCTGCCCGGCCGCCACTACGGCGAGTCGCGCAGGTAACCTGTAGCAGGTAAGAGGGTATTACTCGTTGATATAAGCAAGTTGAAAAATATAATTTAGTTAAGGCAACAAGGTGACACTTTTCCGCCGCGAAAATTTTTTTGTCGGGCGGCAGGTTAATCCTTGGCAGTCGCGCTACTGTAAGCCGCCGATGAGGCGGTAAGCCAGAAAACTTAATGAAATTATCAAAAAATTTCCACCCTCTTCGCGCTAAAGAGTCGGATGGCTTTTGTTTTTTAAGAAAAGGTCTTAAATCTATTTGAGACTTTTTCAAAAACAAAAGACACGTCCCGCCTTTTCTCAAGAAGGGCGGGATTTGTTTTTATCCAAGCTAATCATAAAATTATGAAAAAGAAATTTTCGATTTTTTTGGTCATCGCCTTGTTGTTGAATTTCGGCTGGGCGAAAGCGGAGGTCAGCCAGACCACGCTTGATTATTTAACCAACCAAACGCAGAATCAATGGCTGACCATGGCCTTGGCCGCTAATGATCAGGCTAATCCGGATTTGGGCTATCTGGCTGATTTTGAAGCCAATTCCGCTAATGATTTTGCCAAGACTATTTTAGCCTTAACCGCCGTCGGCCAGAATCCTTATAATTACGGGGGTAGCGATTTTGTCGCCGGTTTGGAGAATTATTACACCGCCGGACAGTTTGGTTCCGCTGATTTATTGAGTGACGATTTTTGGGCGATTATGGCTTTAAGGTCGGCCGGCGCGGCCGTTAATGATCAGATGATCGTCAGTAGCCACAATTTTATTTTGGATAATCAGAATCCTGACGGCGGTTTTAGCTATGCCGCGGGCGCCGAGAGCGATTCCAATGATACGGCCGCTGCTGTTTTAGCCTTGCTGGACGCCGGGTTGACGGCTCAGTCCGATGTGGTTATAGAAGCTTTGGATTATCTGGAGGACGTGCAGAATCCTGACGGCGGCTTTCCTTTTGTCGCCGGTTCCGAATCGGATTCCGGCTCCGATGCCTGGGTGATTATCGCCTTAAACAAAGCCGGCCTCAATCCTGAAAGCTGGTCCCAGGGCGGCCAGACGCCCTTAACCCATCTGCAGACCCTGGCTCTGGAGGACGGCTCCTACCGCTGGCTGATCGGCGATCCGTCCGGCAGTCCGTTAATGACCGCTTATGCGGCCGTGGCTCTGGCCGGCGCTTATTATCCGGTAGGCTATTATGAGGCGCCCGCGGAAAATGCCGGTAGCTACCGTTTAAGAATTGAAGGCGCCGAGGAAACTTATTGCGATACCATGGTAGCCGCCGCTACCGCCCTGGAAATCGTGGAAAACGGCGCTCAGATTTGTGGCTATGATTATTTGATTGAGTCAACGGGTTTTGGTCCTTATTTAACCGCCATCGGCGACGATCAGGCCGAAGGCCTTAACGGCTGGCTTTACCGAGTCAATTATCAGTCGCCGGCGGTGGGCGCCGCCGATTACCAGCTGGCCGCCGGCGATGAAGTTTTGTGGTATTACGGCGAATGGGGCATCCAGCCTTTAAGGGTCAGCTTAAGCGATGACCAGATTGAGCCGGCGGCCGCCGTCACCGTGAACGTGGAATATTTTAACGAGAGCCAATGGCTGCCGGCGGAAAACGTTTCCGTCCATGTTGGCGACAGCGTTCAGCTGAGCAATAATTTCGGCCAGGTGAGCCTGAATCCGGCAGACGTTGGCGCTTATGAAGTTTACGCGGTCGGGGAAAATTTTATCATTAGCGAACGGCTGAATTTGTTAGTTGCCGGAGACAACGCCGCGGTCGTCAACATGATAGTTAATATTGATCCGAACGGCGCTGCGCCAGACGGCAGCATTTCTTTTTCGGTGGAAACGACGGAGCTTGATTTTGGTTCTCTTGGGCCCGGTCAAAACCAGGTGACGCCGGTCAGCATCACCAACAACGGCAACGGTTCTATGTATTTGGAAGCGATTGTCAGCGGCGACGACCTGTTTGAAGACAATACTTATGTTGATGATTCGTTGTGGGAGGAATACCAGACGGTTTTTGACGGCAACGAAAGCCGGGATTTGTCGGTGCTTTTGTCCGTTCCGCAAAATTTTGCGGGCAGCGGCATTCGTCAGGGCAGTTTGACTTTTTGGGCTTCGAGCCAGTAGGCTGGGCGTTGTATATAGTGCCCGTCCGCCACTACAACGAGTCGGGCGGGATCGCGTATCGTAATCGTGTAACAATTAAATAGTATGAACAAGAAATTTATTATTGGTCTGACGGTTATAGGATTGATGGTTGGCCTTGGTCGGTTGCTGGCGGCCGGTATTTCGGTAACGCCGGACAAGTTATCCGTGCAAACCTATGTTAAGGGGGAGGCCAGCCGGGATTTGTATGTGAAAAATATCTCGCAGGGCCCGGTGATCTATAACCTCTACGCCGAAGAACTGGCTGACGCAATTAATATTCAGCCGGACTTTGTCAGATTGGAGCCCGCGGAAACCCAAAGGATTAAGATTACCATTAAACCCAGGGAGATCGGGGTTTTTATCACCAATATTGCGGTCGTGGCGCAAGAATTGGATCGCCGTCAGTTTAACGCCTCCGCCGGCGTTAAAATCCCTTTGGATTTAAGGGTTAATGCCGCGCCCAAGACAATTTTTTCAGAGCTGGGTTTTTGGGGTATAATAGGAGGAGTCTTATCAATTATCGCCTTGTCCTTAATCATCATGATCATCCGTAAAAAGAGGCTGCCATTGTGGCGGCGATTATTTAAGCGGTAAAAGAATGACAGACAGCAATTTCGGCAAAATTCAGGTTTATACCGGCCACGGCAAGGGTAAAACCACGGCCTCTTTGGGTTTGGTCATCCGGGCCTTGGGCAGGAATAAAAAAGTGGCCATCGTTTATTTTGATAAAGGCGGCCGGGATTACGGCGAGCGGAACATTTTAGAACGGTTAGTCGGCGAAAACTTTAGGTATTTTGTGACCGGCGAAGAAAGATTCAACAGCCAGACTAAAAAATTCCGTTTTGGAGTAACGGCGGGCGACCGGCAGGAGGCGGAACGCGGCCTGAGAATTGTTGAAGAAATTTTCACCGAGGGCTTAACCGATCTGCTTATTTTAGATGAAATTAATTCCACCATTACCTTGGGCATGTTAGAGATTGAGCGGTTTTTAACGCTCCTGGATCAAAAACCCAAATACCTGGAAATTGTTTTAACCGGGCGCGAGGCCCATCCGCGGATTTTGCAAAGGGCTGATTTGATCACGGAAATGAAGCTGGTCAAGCATTATTTTTACCAGGGTACCGAAGCCCGGGAAGGCATAGAGTATTAGTTTTTTATTGATATAATTATGAAGCGTGCCCGCCCGTTACGACAAGACGGGCAGATAGCGTGTCATAAATCCTAAATCCTAAATAAAAGCCAAAGCAGGTTTAGGCCATTATAATTTAGACTTTGGCTCATTGTTTAGGATTTAGAGCTAAGGATCTTAGGATTTAAGGTTTTTTTACCTTTATTTGCCAATTTACCCCATGACTTAACACTTAACGGATTTCTTTTAATTTTTTCTTCATTATTTATCAATCATTAATTTTTTAACCAGCCTTATTATGAAAGCATTTAAATTTTTGATCATGGCTTTGATATTCTTTGTCGCCGGTTTTTTCGTCGGCCAGGGATATCAGGGCACTTCATTCAATCAGCCGGCCGATAATCAAATCAGCCAGCAACCTGAGAAGATAACTTTAGTCATACAATTTACCGAAACCGAGGCAATTGAGATTCAAAACATTGAGCCGGCGGCCGGACAGACCGTTTTGGGTTTACTGGAGGCCGAAGCGCAAAAAAACGGACTGGCGCTTAAAACCAAGGATTATGGCGACTTAGGCGTGTTAGTTGAAGGCATCGGCGACGTGCTCAACGGACAGGACAACAAATATTGGCAGTATTTTGTAGACGGCGAACAAGTGATGATTGGTGCCGGACAGTCTAAGCTTAAAGGCGGTGAACGGGTGGAATGGCGTTTTCAAGCCAGTGAGTTTTAGTCAAGAAATCACGTAATCAAGAAAACAATAAATCAATTAATCAAATAATCTCTTAGTTTGTATGAATAAAATTTTTATTATCATTAGCCTGTTATTGTTAGCGTTTATCGGCGTGGTTATGAGATTAGTGCCTCATCCGGCCAACTTTACTCCGGTATTTGCCATTGCTTTATTCGCCGGCTTTTATTTATCTAAAAAATGGTCGTTGATTTTGCCGCTGGCCATAATGCTGATCGGCGATTTTTTTATCGGTTTTTATGATTGGAAATTGATGCTGGTGGTCTATGGTTCCATTGCCCTAGCCGGCTTAATCGGCTTGGCTACCCGGAATAATCGCAATATTTTCACCGTCGCCACCGCCACGCTTTTGGCGTCAATTGTCTTTTTCTTAACTACCAATTTGGCGGTTTGGTATTTTTCCAGCTGGTATAGTCACGATTGGACCGGCCTGTTTCAGTGTTACACTCTGGCCGTGCCTTTCTTTAAAAACAGTTTGCTGGGCGATTTGTTCTTTGTCAGCCTGTTTTTTGGCGGCTACGAAGCGATTAAAATGTTTGTCGCTCAAAAAGTGGTTTTATTATCCTCGGTTAAATCAAAATAGCTGCCGATAAATTTTAGTCCCTGCTCAGTTCGGCGGCTTGGCAGGGGCTGAATAAAAAACGTTTGTTGATTTTTGGCAGACGGTTTTTTGTTTTTATGTTATAATTTTAACGGGTCTGCTAAGATAACAGACTGAGGCGGCCTGCCTGGTTTAAAACAGCTGGTCGTCCAAGATTAACTAAAACACTCCTGACGTATGAATATTAATAGTTATTTTCAAACAGCCGTTAAAAAGTGCGCTTCCGATGTTCATTTGGTTTCCGACAAGCCGCCTTTTTTAAGAATTGACGGGGATTTATTGCCTATTTTAAAAGAGCCGGTTATTTCCAAAACCGAACTGGAAAAAATGATTTACGCCATTTTAACCCCCAACCAGAAGGGGAAGTTTATTGAGGAAAGAGATCTGGATTTTTCATACGAAACCGCCGACGGCTCAAGATTTAGAGTTAATATTTTATGGGAAAAAAACAGCGTTGCTTTGGTGGCCCGAGTTATTACCTCTAAACTGCCCACCATGGAGGAAATCGGCATGCCCCAGATGGCTTACGAAATGACGCGTTCCCGCCAGGGTTTAATTCTGGTAACCGGCCCGACCGGTTGCGGCAAGTCTACCACCTTGGCGGCCATGATTAATTTAATCAACCAGGAGCGGGTGGCCAATATAGTCACCCTGGAAGACCCCATAGAATTTATTTTTGAATCCGACAAAAGCTTGATTATGCAAAGGCAGTTGGGAACGGATATGGCCACCTTTGCCAGCGCTTTAAAGCATGTTTTAAGACAGGATCCGAATGTGATTATGGTGGGGGAGATGCGCGATCTGGAAACCATTGCCGCCACCCTAACTTTGGCGGAGACCGGGCACCTGGTTTTAGCCACTTTGCATACTCATAACGCCGCTCAGACAATCGACAGGATCGTGGATGTTTTTCCGCCGTACCAGCAGAATCAGGTAAGGATGCAGTTGTCTATGTCCTTAAATGGCGTGATCAGCCAGCAGTTATTGCCTAAAAAAGACGGCGGCCGCATTGCCGCTCGCGAAATCATGATCAATACTCCGGCCGTGGCCAATATTATCAGGGAAAATAAAATTCCCCAGATTAAGACGGCTATTCAAACCAGCGCTGAGGACGGCATGGTCACCTTGGAACAGGATTTAAAGAGATTACTCAAGGATAAGTTAGTTGAAAAAGAAATGGTGGAATATTACCTGCAAACGTTGCCGAAGATATAAGGATTAAAAGCTCAAAATTCAAAATCAAGGATTGAAGGTTGCAGATTAAAGATTAAAAAACGTTGAGTTGATCAACGTTTTTGTTGCGGTCAATTTGATTTTATTTGATTTTTGTCATAGACTCAAATTTGCATAAAGCCCTCTTAGCTCAACTGGATAGAGTGCTTGGCTTCGGACCAAGAGGTTGCAGGTTCGACTCCTGCAGAGGGCACCACTACAGAACTAGACGGCTTTTTTAGAGCCATTTGATGGGCGGCACAAAGTGCCGCCCATTGATTTTCCGGCGCAGACAAAGGGTCACTCGGCCTGCTATCGCAGGCCTCGCGGTTTTGTTATGGTGTGGCTTTACAACCACGCTCGAACCTATTTAGCAAGAATTTCTGACTCTGACGCACGCCTCCGCGCCCCGCCAAAGGCGGGGCTACGCCTCAAGCAAAATTTTTTTCTGCTTTTTGAATTTTGCACGCCCCCATTTTCTTTTTTCAATTAAGGAAGAAGAAAATTTTTTATCTGCTTTCTGTTTTGGCGGCGGCTGGCGGCGGGAAAAAACAGTAAAAAGATTATCGGCTATTTTTTCTAACAAAAATCACCATATTGCTTTTGAATGGTTTTAACCCCAAATCGCTATCGCTAAAATCTTCTGGGCGAAATAAAAAAATGCCTTCATAGCCATTTTGTAACGCGTTGTTCACTTGCTCAAGATTGGTAGGATCAATAAGTATTTGATTAGGTGATAATTCATCTAATTTTCCTGAAAAATTTTTGAGTCTGCCTTGGCGGACTTTCTCAATCCAATCAGCAGTTTTTTGACTTACTTCTGTAAGATTTTTACGATAATTATAGACGACTTCATTTTCTTTTTGCTCGGTTCCTACTAAATGATAGCCTACTTTCATTCTTAATCTCATGCTCGGATAATTGTTATCGGCTATATTTGTTAGAATAAATTTTTTTCCTGCTTCTTTTGCAAGTCGATCTTGTTCCAAAGACATTTGTTCGCCGATGCCTTTGCCTCTTTTTTCAGGGAGTACGACTGTGCCAGCCGCCCAAGCTTCATCTGGTTTAATATTTTTACCCATAGTGCCATTTTCTAAAACGACTATCGTTGTAGCTATAAGCTGGTCACCTTCTTTGGCTAAGGCCACCTGAAGTTGGTTATTTTTTATTTGCGTTTGTCTGAAAGCAACCTTGCCATTAAACTGTTTTTCTGAAAGTGGGTCGGAAAAATGATTATCTATTTCAAATTGATAATAAGCCGCTACTCCGGCACGGTTATCGGGGCTTAGGGTTGAAATTTTTATATCGCCTTCTTGTTCTTTGATTACTTCAGGGGCTACCAATTCTTGATCTAATCCTTCAGTAGTCGCAGTTTGTTTCTCTGAGCTCGCTAAAGCAATCTCGGCTTTTGTATCATCAGTCAGCCAAGTAATTTCGTCTTTAGCACTTTTTATGCGTTTAGCAAAACCTCCTTGAATAAAAATAGAACTAGCTTTCTGTTGGTCAAATCCTTCGGCGGCTTTTTTTATACCTTGTTTGGCTATTCTAAAAATATTCGTTTTTTCGTCAGAAACGATTGATCCTGCCTCCCCAGCGATATTTTTCAAATCCGCTTCACTGTACTCTGGTTTTTTAGGTATTGTTTGTTGCTGTTCCGTCGTTTCTAAAGGCTCACCTCTATATTTTGACTTTTCATCAATCATAAATATTTAGATAACTGTTTTCTAATATCCTTAAGCCTTTCTTCGTCCAATGTTTTTTGGTAATCCGAAATAGCTTGGTAAAGTTTTTTTTCAAGACTCCCAAGTTTATTTTTATGTTTGGACAGTATAGATTTTAATTCCTCAACTTTTTTTATGATTTCTGCTTCATCCATAGTATTAGTTCGCGCTAATTCAAGTATTCTGCACCACTACAAATATCCTTAATCAGGGTATTTTTTTATTTAGCACTTTTTTAAATACTCAAGACCAGTAATTGGCGCTGATGAATACCCCCCCTAAAGAAGGCCCTGGATTATCTGATGTAATTTAAGGGATTGACTCTGACGCCGTTGGTTCTGACTTCAAAGTGGAGATGCGGGCCGGTAGAGCGGCCGGTGGAACCGATAGCGCCGATAATGTCGCCACGGGCGACGTTTTGCCCTGTTTTAACGTAGATTTTTGACTGGTGGGCGTAGAGAGTTTGCAGGCCGCCGCCGTGGTTGATTATGACAAAGTAGCCGTAGCCGCCGTTATTCCAGCCGGCTTTTTCTATGATGCCGGATTCGGCCGCGTAGATGGGCTGGCCGGTTTTATTGCCTATATCCAGGCCGCTATGCAGCCATTTAAAGTATTGGGTAATTCTGTGGGAATTGGTCGGCCAGAGCAGCTGGCTATTGCTGGCCGGCGCCGGGGTAAAGATGTTTTTAATAGAAGCGGTGGCTACCGGCGCGTAAACAATTTGTTCTTTGCCGTCGGGGATGATGACGGTCTGGCCGATTTGGATATCGGCGGCCGACGCCAGTTTATTAAATTCTATAATTTTATTGACTTCGCCCTGATATTTTTTGGCCACCTTGGATAAGGTGTCGCCTTTTTGAATTTTGTAGCTTAAACCGTTGACTGGCAGGATTTTTAAAGTTTGTCCGGGTTTGATCAGCGAATAATAGTTGAGATTGTTTTCCCAGAGCAGGGTATTGGTGTTGAGATTGAATTTTTGGGCGATGGTGCTTAAAGTGTCGCCAACCTGGACCACGTAATCAAGGATTTTATCGCGGCTTTTGACCACCGTTTCCGGATCGGTGATTTCCGGAGAAATCAGGGCGGCTTCGTCGCCAGTGGTGGTCACCAGGGTGTCAATCCCTTCATCGGTTTTTTCTACCGCTTCCGCCTGAGTCAAGGCTTCGCCGGCCAGATAAGATTTAGGCGAGCCGTCTTCCTTGAGCGGGCCTTCGGTGATTTCCTGACTGCGGTCTTCTTCTAAAAACAATTCTCCGGTTTTGGCGATATGATAAAGAATGGTTTGTTGGCCAAAATTTTCCGGCCTGACTTCTTCGGCCTGGAGGTTGTTTAAAATGCCGGCCAGGCCGAGAGCGATCACAAAAATAATCGGCAAAAAATACTGCCAGTTGAATTTTTTATCCGCCTGGATTTGTGCCGGGCGCGGCAGTTTTTTGCAAAGCCGTTTTAATTTATACAGGGGTAGCAGCAGGGTAAAAAAAATGGTCTTGTATAAAATTATAAAAGGCCAGACAAAGATTTTTCCCAGTAGCCTAAAAGCTTTTTTCAGTTTGCCCAGACCTCTTAAAAATTTTAGCAGACCGGCCAGGATTTTTTGCTTTATTTCGGAGGAAATATGCTTAGCGATTAATCTTTCTTAATGATTATCAAAATACCATAAACCGCCTTATTGGTCAACGCGTTTTGCCTTGATGTCGCACGGAAGTGATAATGTC
>Ga0208373_1000942_pt1 | contig 43093 bp, 44 predicted proteins | sample RifOxyC2_FD_184036 | JGI IMG/M metagenome (GOLD analysis project Ga0208373, IMG submission 184036) | Soil microbial communities from Rifle, Colorado - Rifle Oxygen_injection C2 (SPAdes) | ecosystem: Environmental > Terrestrial > Deep subsurface > Rock core/Sediment | place: Rifle, Colorado...
TCCTGATGCATAAAGACGCTTTGAGTCTACGGTCTTTCCGAATTTCTGCGTCAGGCGGATGTTATCGAGTGGATATGCGAGCACTTTTGTTCCTGGTGCGGGAAAAGTATTTGGATCGATCTCTGCGCGAAGTTGCGCTTCAAAGTCATCGATCTCTTTCTCAAATTGTTTTTTTCGTGCAATGCGATCATTCAGTAGTTTTTGATAATTTGATTCTTGGTTTTTTGTCGTAGAAAGAAGTAGTGCTTGTTCTCTGCGCTTGTCATTTGCGATCTCTTTCTGATCGCCGAGTTGTGAGTTGAGTGCAAGTAATTCTTTGTGTTGAGATTGAAAAGAGATCCGTTTGTCTGCAAGTTCTGTTTTTGATCGCTCGAGACTTTTGATACCATCTCGAATGGCCGCTTGGAGTCGATCAAGGTCATCTATTTCTTCAAGGAATGTTGATATGCTTTCACTGCTGAGTAATATCTCAAGAAGAGAATCTGAGTCGTTTTGATCTATTTTGTGAATTATATCGCTGATGAGGCGATGGTCTTTTTCTATGCGCTGTTCCTTTTGTCCGATATCTCTCGTGAGCGTGCTGATGGTTGCGGTGGTGCGCTCTATTTTTTTCTGTGTCAAAAGAATATTCTTGTCGAGTTTTGCGCGCGTCAGATCGAGGGTTTGTATCGCGGTTTGAAGCGTCTTTTTTTGACCACCTACAACAGTGAGGCGCGTTTGGTATTCAGCGATCTCTTGCTCGATCTTTTTGATCTCATCCTCGCGTGATGAGATACTCTGTTTTAATTCATCGACACGGGAGGTTTGCGCAAAGGCCTCCCGTGGAGAAGATCCCTCAATGAGCACTGAAGTAGATAAAACAAGAGCGCATATCATCACGCCTAGTAGTATTGAAGACAACGAGGTGCGTGCATTGCTCTTATTCATGGTGCATTGCAACAGCAGCGCTAATTCGTGCTAAGGTCTCTTTTTTCCCGAGGATCGATGCAAGTTGAAATGGGTCTGGTGATTTATCTCTACCTGAAAGCGCGAAGCGTGTCGGCCAAAGCACTTGCCCTCTCCCCTCTTTTGTTGCGTAATCCCACAGCACCTCCTTGATGGATTCTGAGGTAAAGTTGTTCTCGTCGATGGTCTCGAGTAGTTCGTTGACCTTTGTAAGACGCTCGATAAGTTTAGTTGCATCAGTTTCCTCTTTCCAGAAAAGTTTTTCCTTTGGGAAGGTTGGTTGCACAAAGAAATACGCCAAATCGCCGTTTTGTGCCATGTTGCGAATCTCTCCGAAATGCGTCAGATGTTCGACGAGTACGTTGCTTATGTTTAGTAATCGTTCATGGGAAAATCCCGGAAGCTGTGTAATATCTGAAGGAAGAAAAGCTTCAATATGTGCGCATTGCTCTTCTTTTGAAAGTAACTTTATGTGCTCTTTATTGATCCAATTTAGTTTTTCAACATTGAATATTCCGGAACTTTTCTGAACACGCTCAAGAGAAAAAGCTTCTACTAATTCTTCCTTCGTAAATATTTCCTTGTCGGTTCCGGGGTTCCATCCAAGCAGTGCAAGAAAGTTAAGGATCGCTGATGGAAGATATCCGTTATCGCGATAATATGTAAGCGGCTGCGCTCCACGTCTCTTGGAGAGTTTTGCGCGGGAGTCATCAAGTACAAGCGGTAGGTGTGCGTAATGTGGCACGTTGTAACCAAGAGCCTCGTAAAGTAAAAGTTGTCTTGGTGTATTTGCGATATGATCTTCACCGCGTACGATATGTGTGATCCCCATCGCTGCATCATCGACAACGACGGCAATATGAAACAGTGGTTCAGTGATCGACTTTGCGATGACAAAGTCTCCAAGATCGGTCGTGTCGATCTCGATGTGTCCACGAATCAGATCTTCAAAGGAGATACGCTTTCCTGGATTCTTGAATCTAACAAGTTCACGCATAACACCGGAACCATCTTTCGCCTCTTCTTTTGATATGTATGCGTGCCCGCTATTGATGAGTTGTTGCAGTGCTTCTGAATGTTTTAAAACGAGCTCACTTTGTCGATAGAGTGCATCATATTTAAGTCCAAGCCATGCGAGGGATTCGAGAATATTTTCTTCGTATTCCTTTTTTGATCGCTCACGGTCCGTATCTTCAATGCGCACAATGAACCTTCCTCCTCGCTGTCTTGCGAAGAGATATGAAAAGACCGCAGTGCGGTAATTTCCTCCGTGAAGTAATCCTGTCGGACTTGGGGCGAATCGTGTGATGATATGCTCTTCTTTGTTACTCATGCTTGGTCGTTATTGAAAGGAGTAATTGTGCGATCTTTTCTGCCGCGTCTGTCTTTGCGAATTCCTTTGTGCCTTCGATCATCTTTTCTTGATGAGCTTTGTCCTCCATGACGGATTCGATGACAGAAAAGAATACTCCGGGTTTAAGGTTCTGTTCTTCGACGATGACCGCAGCGCCTGTGCGTGCGTAACTGTAAGCGTTTTCGCGCTGATGATCATCTCTTGCAATGGCGAGAGGAATAAGGAGTGACGGTTTTTGCCATAGTGCGATCTCGAATATTGTCGATCCGGCACGCGAGATAACAAGTGTTGCACCCTTTGCTGCGACACGAAGTTGTCGTGACTCAAGAAAAGCAACGGGGCGATAGCGATGGATGTTGGGATTTCCTGTCAATGTTCCCATCGCACGCTTCTTCATCCATTCGTAATTATTTTCACCCGTCTGATGGATCACCTGATAACGCTCGATCAGTTGTGGCATGATGTCGATAAGATTTTCATTGATCTTCTCTGCACCCTGTGAGCCGCCCAAAACAAGAATGACCGGAACACCTGCTTCGAGTTGGAGTGCTTCGAATGGATCTTCGGTTGGTACTTCAAGAAGTGTCTTGCGTACGGGCTGTCCAGTAAGTGCGATGCGATCCTTATTCTTGAAATATTTTATTGCTTCGGGATATGAGATGGCGACATTTGTTGCGTAGTCTCCTATCCAGCGATTGACTTTTCCGGGGACGATGTCGGATTCATGAATGACAACGGGGATGCGCAGTACACGCGCAGCGAACATTGCTGGGAAACTTGCGTAGCCACCTTTCCCAAAAATAACATCAGGGTAGAGAAGAAAAATCTTTCCTGTAGCATACACAACACCTCCGAATGTTTTAAAGATGTCTGTAAAATTTTTGATCGAGAAATATGTACGGCGTTTCCCTGTTTTTACTTCAAGATATTCCATCTTCGTTCTCTCGAGAAGCTCCTTGTCTATTGGATTGTCTGACATGAAGTAGAGCTTGAGGTCGACAAGATGCTCGCGGTCTGCGAGTTCATTCACTGCTTCTGCAACAGCAATGATCGGAAAAAAATGACCACCTGTCCCACCACCTGCAAAAAGGATCTTCATATGTTTCTATATCGCGAAATATTAAGTAAAATACCTGTCTCGATCATGGCAACCATCAGTGCGGTACCTCCATGACTCACGAAAACAAGCGGGACACCCGTAAGGGGCGCAAGGGCGAGCATGGAGGCAATATTAAGAAATGATTGCGCTGTGATAAGTATAACAAGTCCAACAGCCAAGAGTCCACCAAAGGTGTCGAGGGCATGCGCTGCGATCCATAGGCCACGTAAAGCAAAAAGAATATAGAGGATAATGAGCGTTGATGCGCCCATGAATCCTAATTCTTCAGCAAGTACCGCAAAGACGGAATCCCCCTGGGCTTCAGGGAGATATTTGAATTTTTGTACACTCTGACCAAAGCCATTTCCACTCCATCCACCCGCTCCGATCGCGATGAGCGACTGTCGTAATTGATACCCGGTTCCCTGGAAGTCGTCATGGTGAATAAGTGTTTGTATACGATCTCTTACGTATGGCTTCCATGCAGCAAGTGCTCCAAGAAAAACAAGCCCAATAAGAAAAATAATAAGAATATCACGCCACTTTGCTCCCGCAGCAATATACATTGCGGAGCCAGCTGAGACGGCAATAAGAAATGTTCCCGTGTCTGGCTGAGCGATGAGTAACCCTCCCGCAATACCAAGTACGAGGAGGAGCGGGGTGATGCCGAATAATGGCGAATGGATACGTCGACGAAAAAAAGTTAGCCATGCCGCAAGATATACAATGACACCAAACTTGAGTACTTCCCCTGGTTGGAATGTTGTGATCCCAAGGTCGATCCAGCGCCTTGCGCCGCCATGTTCCATCCCAATTCCTGGGACGAATACAAGGAGGGAGAGGATCGTCGCAAACAAAAACATCCAGAATGCGTGTTTGCGCCAAAATTGATATTTGATGCGCGAGGCGATGTACATTCCGAGTCCTCCACCGCCGAGTCCAAATACGAATTGGCTCATGAGTGCATTACTAAAACGAATACTTCCCTCGTTTTTAAGAAGAATACCTAGTGCTGCTGAGGTAAAAATAAAAAAACCTGCCGCGATGAGCGTGATGGCGATTGCAAGAAAAACAGTATCAACGCCATGTATGTTGCGGTTCATCTTTGTATTATACCCGAAGTTGCATAGAACGTGGGTTGTGTACAACTATGATGCTTTGTAAAACTATTTCCACTACCCAATGAGTGCGACAATGAGTCCCACCACCGAGAAGATCATGCTAATGATCCAGTATCTCATTGTAACCTTATATCCTGGCCAGCCAATCGCCTCAAAATGATGATGGATGGGCGCGATAAGAAAAACCTTCTTACCATTACGGAGTTTCTTTGAGAGCACCTGAATGATCACTGAGAGAGTGGTCACCCATAACGGAAGCGCAATGAGAGAAAGCGCGAGTACGCCGTGTCCTTCCCCGAGTGTGTCAGTCATAAATGCAACGACAGAGAGCGTAAGTATGAGCCCAAGTATTCCCGTTTCCGACATATAAAATCTCGCGGGTGGAATATTGAACCACAGAAAAGCGAGGATTCCTCCGACGACTGTTGCGCAAAAAGCAGCGAGATCGACCTGATGTTGAAAGAAGGCTATCCATGCATACGCAGAAAAAATGATCGCCATCACTCCCCCTGCGAGTCCGTCTATTCCGTCGATGACCGCCCCAGAGAAAAGTCCCAATGTGACGATCATAAAGAACGGAATGAAGAAGATCCCAAGTGAGATCGGTTCCATGAAAGGTATTCCTACGCTTGTAACACCAAGTTTGTAATAGAACCACCATGCACCTATCCCAGAGATGAGGAGTACGACAAACATACGTTTTTTCAAAGAAAGTCCTCCCGAGATATGGTCACTACTTCCGCGCACTTGTAACCAATCGTCAACAAGACCAAGAAGAGATGCTGCAAGAAGCGTGAAGAGAGGTATCCATGTTTGTGGGCGTGATAAGAAGTTAAGCTTCCCTGTTGTCTCGTTTGGGAACATGAGCGAGAGTAACCAAAGAATAGAAACAGTGATGAGTACACTCATCCAAATAATAACTCCGCCCATGCGTGGAGTATTTGTATCTTTTTCTTTGTGCAGTTGATTGAAGAGTGGCGTTACCTTTCCTGACATATCTACTTTCCCCGATTTCTTCTTCCACATCTTGTGTTTATAGAGGTAGGCAGAAACCATTGGAGTGATCGCAATACCGACCGCGAAAGCGATGGCTGATGGTATGAGAATTTTGATGATGTCAGTGATCATGATATGTATGTTGTTTTATTCTTTTGAATCAGTTGTGTCCGCCGTGATCTTCTTGATCGTGGCCTCTATAAGCTTGTGGACATCAGTAAATCGCCCTTCTTTTGTCGATCCAAGTACAGTAATGACAACAGGGTGATTCGGACCTACGTCGAGAATCACGACAAGATTCCCCCCCGCAAGATCAGTGTATCCGGTCTTTGAGCCAATGATGCCAGTGATGTGGGCCACTCCCTCATTGGTATTTACTGCGCGATGAATGATGTTATCTTCCGAGGTGATATTAAGTGATGCATTTACTGTTGGAGTAAGAAGGTTGGGGTACTTTTTAAATACGTATTCAAGGAGCATTGACACATCTCTTGCCGAGCCGTATGCACCGCTTTCATTTGTCCCACGATCAAGTCCGCTTGCGTTAAAGAAGTGTGTGCGAGTAAGATCCATGACTCGCGCCTTTTCGTTCATCTGGTCGGTGAATATTTTCTTTGTTTCCTCCATGGTTGCCTCGGTGGAAAGATATTTTCCTACGGAGCGTGCGATCGCTGTCGCACCATCATTTGAGGAAGTGATAAGTGTGAATTTGAGCAGATCTCCAAGTTTCCATGTTTCTTGTCCATAAAGACCATTGTCACCCTCCTCTGTTAGATCACTATCCGTAACAAGTATGTGAGCATCTGAGCTAAGTTTCTCACTTGCAACGAGTGCGGTCATGATCTTTGTGATCGATGCAAGCGGAAGACGGTCTTGTTCGTTCAATCCATAGAGTTTACGGTGAGTTTGAATATCCCAAACATAGACACTTTTTGCGCTAAGCTCCAGTTTTTCATAAGGATCTTTTGTTGTAACAGGTCTGACGTTTGCACCAACCGAAGCAAGCACTTCCGTCGTTCTTGGTGTCGTAACGTTGTTATTGTCCTCTGTTTTTTGGATTGCCTGCATGACCCGTGGTCCCGTGAGAAAACCAAGGATAAGCGCAAAGAGAAAAAGTTGTATTCGGATCATTTGCTTCATATGGTGCCATGTTCTTCGTTTTCGCGGTATCTCGCTTCGAGTTCTTCGTCATCATAGTTCATTCCCGCGTCGTCCTCTTCAATGATATCGGCTTCAAGCTCCGCTTCTGGCATAACCGCATCTTTCTCAGTTGTTTCCTTTGCCTCTTCCTCTTTCTTTTCTTCTTCCTTTTGTATCACAAATTGTTCGAGTGCTCGCATTGTTTCTGCGTATTCGGGAAGGTCTGCTGTTTTTGTGATACCCATATGTTCAAGTAGTGTAAAGGTTGGCGTATAGAGAAAACTCCTCTGATCGCTTGGATTGTCTATTTTTTCCACAAGTCCACGAATGAGGAGGTTGCGTAAGATGAATGTTGAATTTACTCCGCGGATATAATCTATCTCTGCCCGTGTGATCGGACCTTTATAAAGCACGATAGCAAGTGTTTCAAGTGATGCTTTGGAGAGATCGCGTGAGAGCTCTTCTTTGGTCATTGCTTCAATAAGTGCTCCTGATTCAGGTGATGTGCCGAGTGTAACTGCGTTCCCATTTCGGAGTAGTCGAATTCCTGTACTCCCAAGTCTTTCTTCAAGGCGATCTATCGCCTGAAGTGTCTCTTCTTCGTTTCTTTTTAGCAGATCAGAAAGACGCTTGATCGATAGCGGTTCTGCTTGGTAAAAGAGTATTGATTCAATTGTATTCTCAAGATTCATGGTGTACGTGCTAGTCTAGCGTATTGTTGCCAATTTATAAAGATTTTTATCCATATTGAGGGGTGTCGAATTTATGTGTCTCTATATCAATATCTCCATAATCTTCATGTTGTTCAACATGCACAATACCCTGCTTTACAAGTTCAAGCATTGCGAGGAATGAGACGATGATCTCAACACGCACTTCTGGGGCAAGGACCTCCCCTTTTTTGTAGCGAGAGAATTGGCTGAAGCTTGTTTTTAATACTTGAGTGACGCGGGTCGTGAGTTTGTCCATCATCTCTTCGATCGAGATCACTTTTTTGATAGTTGCCTTTGGAAGAGCTACTTTCTTTGGTAATGCAGAGAGTACGTCGCGCATCGATAGGACGGTCTGCTCGATAGAGATCTTCTCGTCGGGTGCAAACACGGGAATAACTTCAGGGCGCCCACTGCGCTCAAAGAGTAGGTTCTTTCCATACTCTGTTTTGATGTGTTGCGCTAGTCCGCGGAAGAGTTCGTACATTTGCAAGCGACGCTTGAGATCATCAATGTCACTCTCCTCTTCTTTTGTAAGGTCAAGTTGAGGAAGTATTGATTTTGATTTGATGAGTACGAGAGTTGATGCGATGAGAAGAAAATTCGCGACATCGTTCATTGGGTATTGCTCGAATCGGCGAATATTCTCAATGTAATCATCGGTGACCTTTGCGAGAGCGAAATCATTGATAAAGAGTTTTCGTTTCTCAATAAGTGATAGCAAGAGATCAAGCGGGCCTTCAAATTGCTCTGTTTTTACCAGATAATTCACCTTCGCTTCCCCGATGGTTGCCTCTTGTTCCATAAAAACGATTATAACACATATCTCATGAAATACTGCTCAACAGAGCAGTATTTAGTGGATAAATAGAGCGTCAGTAGCTCTTTTGTGTTACCTGTACTATTATGCCCTACAGATCGTTATATTATGTTGTTGTTTCCATGGGGTTCGTTATGGCAAAAGAGAAACTTCGTTTCAGTATCGATGTACTCTTTAAGGCACTTCATTCTCGAAAGAGTCGTCCAAGAGAATTAGAAAATGTTGCAGAAAATCAAATAGTGAAAGCGATCATCGCGCAACTGCGGAGCGGAAAGCTTGATAGAGTCGCCGTGCGTGCAACCGAACGACATCTTTGGAATTTGATCGATTCCAATGATCTGAATTATTTAGGCAAACGACGTGCTCTCTCTTATTTTATTCGCAGGAAAAAACAACACAAACTAAAAAAGAGTATCGAAAGAAGAGTTAATGAGTTTTGCGAAAAACATAGCAAGACTGATTGGGTGAAGGGTGCATTAAAGCACTCATGATATCTGTTGTTTTGTTTCACTGCGTAAGAACCTCATCCAGCATGGATGGGGTTTTTGTTTGCGATTGGATTGATAAATACCATGAATATGCTTCTATATATAGTGGAAGTCCTTTAATTTTATAGGAGATATCGAAATGGGTATCATCACTACTGCGAGTGAACGTGGTCCAAGGGGTGCGCAAGAAGATCGTTTGGTTGCGGTTTCTCTGCGTGATGGATGGCTTCTTGCTGTCCTTGATGGTCATAATGGAAGTGTTGTGTCAGATTTTTGTGCAGAACGCTTGCCGGCTCTTGCACAAGAGGTTTGGGTGACTTCTCGTAAAGATGTTGGGGAATATAATTTTTTACGTACCATTATTCGAATGCTGCATGATGAAACATCGCATCATATAGCTGGAAGCACGATCTCTCTTGCTCATATAAACGAAGAAGAGCACTGCGTGGATGTCGCTATCCTCGGAGACTCCCCTGTTGTTATCTCTTTAAAGGATGACAGGTTTTGGGTGAGTACTGAGCATAATGTACGTTCACATGCTGAAGACCGTCAGTTCGTCGAGTCGCGTGGAGTGCTTGTTGATCGTGGATATATATCTATCCCCGAGGATGGTTACACTTCGGGCTTGCAACTTTCGCGAGCACTTGGAGATGCTCGTTTTGATAAGTATCTTATCCGTGAACCAGACTGTTCCTCGATCGAACTTGATTCAAAGAGTGTTGTGGCAGTCATGTCTGATGGTGTGTACGACCCGAGAACTATTCGTCGCGTTGGTGACCTTGTGTCACTTTCAATAAAAGATGCACCGAGCATTGTGAGTGATGCACTCAAAAGAGGCACACATGATAATGTAAGTGCGATCGTATGGAGAGCCTGATGCAAATATCTTGCTTATACTAAAAGCACCCACTCCGTGGATGCTTTTTCTTTGTAGGAACTTTTTAAAATAGGTCTATTATTTTTTCTTTGGTATCGAGATTCCGAGTTCAATGAGCTGTTCTGGAGAAACCTCCGAAGGCGAGTGAGTCATAAGTTCCTTCCCTTCTCCTGTTTTTGCAAATGCGATAACTTCGCGAATATTTGGTTCATTCTGAAGTATTGCCATGAGACGATCAAGTCCCCATGCGATTCCTCCGTGTGGGGGTGCGCCGAACGAGAATGCTTCAAGGATGTGCCCAAAGTTTGCCTTAATACCCTCTTCGGTGTGTCCCATGATCTCAAGCACACGCGTAAGCGCTTCTGGGTTGTGGTTGCGAATACTTCCGCCACCGATTTCAAAACCATTAAGTGCAATATCGTATTGTGTCGCAATAATGTCTCCGATCCGCTCTTTATTCATAAGCCACTCCATGTGTTCAGACTTTGGCGCAGAGAATGGGTTGTGTGTGAATGTCCACCCACCTTCTTCGGTCTTTTCAAAGAATGGAAAATCAATGACCCAGCAGAACGCAAGAAGGTCAGAGTCATTCTTGTCTTCGCGGATATCAGGTTTATCATTACCATATTTCTCCATTGCTTCTTTGTAGGTCAGTCGCGGAAATGGTATCGATTGGATCTTTTTGTTCGGATAGAGGGTCTTTACGAGCTCAATAAGAAGTCGCTCGTTCAGTTCCATGATATCTTCCTGCTTTACAAAGCTGAGCTCCATATCGAGCTGCGTGAATTCCGGCTGTCGGTCGCCACGCGTATCTTCGTCGCGCATACAGCGAGCAAACTGGAAGTACCTCTCGAAGCCAGCAACCATAAGAAGCTGTTTGTATTGCTGTGGTGACTGCGGAAGTGCGTAGAATTTGCCCTGCTCAAGGCGTGAGGGTACAAGATAGTCACGTGATCCTTCGGGGGTCGATCTTGTGAGAAGCGGGGTCTCGATCTCGATAAATCCTTCTTTTGAAAGAAAATTACGTGCAAAGAGTTCAACCTCGTGGCGTGCACGGATGTTCGCTTGCATGCGTGGACGGCGGAGATCAAGGTAGCGATAGACCATGCGCACATCTTCGCCGATATCGCGCGCATCCCCACGCACATCAAGAGGAGGAGTCTGTGCTTCGTTGAGTACATTGATCGAAAGGATCTCGAGCTCGATATCTCCGTTTTGTTTATCTTTCTGAATGTTCCTTTCGGGTCGAGCATTCACATTTCCGCGTACTTCAACAACCCACTCGGGGCGTACGCGCGCAGCAACTTCTTGCGCCTCGGTTGCATTCGGAAGTACGACACCTTGAACGTATCCTGTTTTGTCGCGAAAATCGAGAAAGATGAGCTTGCCTTGATCGCGGCGAACATCTATCCAACCCTTGAGTGTTACTTCTGTGCCGACCTTTTCTTTCAGGTCTTTGATGTATGTGCGTTCTGTCATAGAGTCTTATACTAGCTGATTATTTTTGGATTGGAAAGTATCGAAGGTGCGATGTCTTTTATGTGCGAAAGGCGACATGTGCGCGATGCGGTGAATTATTTTTCCACATAAATCCTTCGATGAAGAAGTGTGTGACGGCGACAAAGAAGAATATCTGAATTGTTGTCGCGGTACCTCCTCCCTGTATCACGTATGTTGCAAGTACACCAAAAAGTGGTATTCCGATCCAGAATAATTTTGTGTGAGGAAGAAATATGCGATAGAAAAAATTATGCATCACTTCCTTATTGCGGTTCATATCGTGGTTCACGTAAAAAATAAATGCGGTGATGTCGTGTATGATGCGAAGTATCGTTATTGTGATGATCGGGTATCCCGCATAAAGAGCGATCATCCCCGTCACGGCAATTCCTGTCGTTCCCGCTCCGTACCACTTTCCAATCAACGTCTTACTTTTTCTGATGATAATTATTGTGAGTAGTGTTGTGATGATGGTAAAAAATATTGCGATCACCTCTGCATTTGGAGCAACGATCGCTTTTAGTGTCGATGGATACACCATGACATAGAGAAAGAGTGCAAAAAGAACGACACTCCACCTCCATGTCTTTGTCCACATATCGCGATGTTGCATTAATATGCTTGCGATACCGGTTTGTTGTGATACGTTGTGATACATCGTGTAGAGAATAAGAATGAGGATGGTCATTGGAACGCTCAGCCATGGGAGGATCACTGCTCCGAGCAGGATGACCGGTAGACCATATATGAGTGGGCGTTTGTAATGTAAAAGATATTCTTTGTCCGCAAAACTAAAAAAACTGGCGATGATGTGCGGGAAGTTGAAGATGAGCATGTACCAAAGTATCTCTTCGGGAAAATGCGGGAGGCTGTACTTAAAGAAACCTTCAAGGGCGTAGAAATCTACTGCCATGAAAAGTAAAATGAGCGGAAGAATAAGATAGATACCAAGTAATGTTCTTGTTGATATCGTATTCATGTTCTACTCAAAATAATTGATCTTCATATGGGTCTTTGCTTCAAGCAAGGTCCTCTGTGCTTCTTTGCGTGCGCGTTTTGTTCCCGCTTCAAGGATATCCATCACATGTTCTGGGTCTTTCGCAAGTTCTGCCCTTCGCTCGCGGATCGGTGTGAGGATCTCATTTAACACCCTTGCGAGACGTTTTTTGAGTACGACATCACCAAGGCCACCTTTTTTGTATTGTTTCTTTAATTCTGCTACTTCGTCTTTATTTGGATCGAATACATCGAGGTAGATGAAGACGACATTCCCCTTCACCTCTCCTGGGTCATTCAAGTGGATGTGGTTTGGGTCCGTATACATTTGCATCACCTTTTGTTCGACGTCTTTTGCGCTATCTGCAAGAAAGATCGCATTACCGAGAGACTTCGACATTTTTGCTTTGCCGTCGATCCCAGGCATGCGACTGTTTGCTGATACGAGTGGCTTGATACGTGGAAAAGTATTCCCATAGAGACGATTGAACTTATCGCCGATCTCGTTTGCTTGCTCAAGGACGGGAAGCTGATCTTCTCCGACGGGGATAACCGTTCCTTTAAAAGTAAGAATGTCCGCAGCTTGTGATATGGGATATGCAAGAAATCCCGCAGGTACGTTTTCTCCGAATCCCTTTTGTTTGATCTCAGTCTTTACTGTTGGATTCTGCTTGAGCCTTGAGATCGTTACGAGGTTAAGGAAGAAGATCGTGAGTTCCGCGATCTCGGGAACCTGTGATTGGATGAACATCGTCGTTTTTTTTGGATCCATTCCGCATGCGAGATTATCAAGTGCAACCTCGAGAACATTTGCGCGGACCTTCTCGGGGTTATCTGCATTATCAGTGAGCGCCTGCACATCTGCGATCATGTAGTATAAAGTATCGTACTCATTTTGAAGTGTGAGGCGATTTTGAATAGAGCCGACAAAATGACCCAAATGGAGTCTTCCCGTTGGTCTATCCCCCGTAAGTACCGTATCTTTATTATTCTTCATTGTAGGGGCATTTTAGCAAGAATAGGCATATTTTAACAGAGGAGACGGTATTTTATTGTTTTATGCTCGCCTAGATGTGTTCTTCGTGGAGGAGTTCGACTGCGAATTCGGAACCTTTGCCGATACCCGGAGAATCAACCCAGATCTTTCCATGATGTGCCTCGATCATTTTCTTTGCCACATAAAGTCCAAGCCCGCTTCCGTCGGTAAATTGTTTTTGTCCGCCCTCGCCTCGTGCGAATTTTCCGAATAAGTGATGAATATCATCTTGCGAAAGACCAATTCCTGTGTCCTTGATACGCACGATAACCTTCCCCTCCTTGTTATTTTTTTCAAGAGATATTGCTACGGAGCCACTCGGGGTGTATTTGATCGAGTTGTCGATAAGGTTTGTGAATATCTGCCTGATCTTCCCCTCGTCTGCGGTGACGGTAAATCCATCATCTCCTCCTGCTTCGAATATAAGGATGAGTCCTTTCTTTTTCGCGATCGGACTGAATTCTTCTTCAATATCTTCAAGCATCTTCTTTATGTTCACTGAAGTGAAGTTGTAGGACATCTTTCCTTGCTCGATCTTTGAGAGGTCAAGGAAATCATTCACCATCTCGGCAAGGCGTTTTGAAGAAAGAAAGATCTTTTCGATCGGAGCATTGAGGGACTCAGGCACATTCCCGTATGATTTTTCAAGGATCATTGAGGCATATCCTTTGATTGCGGTGATCGGAGTACGAAGCTGGTGAGACACGATCGATACAAATTCGCTTTTACGCTGATCGATGATGCGCAGGCGCTCATTTGTGCGCGCTAATTCCCAGTTGCTCTCGGTGAGACGTTTTGCAAGCACGCGAACTTCTTCGTTGGCGCGAACTTCTTCTTTGACGCTACGCACCAAAAACATTCCAAAGAGTGCTGTTGCGGTAAAGATCATTGTCTCAACGATGCGATCGGCAATCGTTTCGGAAATGATGATCTTTGCAAAAAATACGACAACGAGGATCGAAACAAATGCCTCTGTCGCAAGGATCTTCATGTTGAATAGATTGTGATTGATGATCGCATAGGCGGTTGCAATAACGATCGGTAAAGAATAGAGAGGTGTGTATTTCAGCATCGTGGTGTTGTGGAAAAATGCCGCAAATACAAAATTGAATATTATCAGTGCGAGATATGTAGTGAAGCTTCCGTAGAGCATGTATTTCCACTGTTCGCGCAGAGTCCCCTCGCTATGTTTATACGTCTTTACGACTTTTCTCATACTCAAAAGCATCGTTCCAAAGAGCCAGAATGCGTAAATGGGGAAGAATTTTCCCGGAAGTGTTTCAACGCTGTTCGTTGCAGTGCTCAGCTCTATTCCGCTAAAAAGATATGGAGAGAGACTTATCCAAAGTATAACAAGAAATGCTCCTGCGAAGACAAGAGAGCGTTTAAGTGAATATGGATAGGATTCTTTAGTGAAGATGTGTACAAATACAAAGAAAAGAAAAGTGTGTATCGCTGCGAAAAACATTTCGAAGCGTATCCAGTAGAGAGCTTTATCAAGATTGGTGGTGATCGCAAAATAATTTGCAGCCGATAGTAATGAAAAAGCGAGTGTGATAAAGAAAAAAGTTGCCGCATCAAAACTTCGCTTTGTCTGAAGCAGTATCGCAACTCCGAGCGATAGATTAAGTACAATAATGAAGAGCGTAAGTGAAAGCATCAGTGTTAAAATACGAGCGATCTGGTAAGTTGTCGATGAGTCACCTCGGGCATGAGTTCATTATACAAAAGAATTCTTTTTTTACACACAAGAGATCACTCTTTCATCATTTTATGACTGGTGGGCGTTTTCCCGCTCGTGCAGTTGGTTCTTCTGCATATCCTGCACGAAAAAGCATTGCGAGTGTTGTGTTGCCTGTCTCAAAATTTGTTTGAATATTTTTATATGCGTCAATGATGCGCAGAGAATGTTTCTCGCTCCATGGACACTCTTCGTTGCTCAGTATGCGTTGCGTGAGATAAAGAAGTCCGGCAACGGGGTGTAGTGCGACGCCGCGTGCCGTTGCGGTGAGCCATATTTCTTGAAATGCCATCCCTGCGCGAATGTAATCCTCCGTTGAAGATCCCTGCATCGCGATCACTCCCATGAGTGGAGCGGTTGCATATGCTTTTGCATTTCCTTTTGCGGCAAGTCGCGAGAGTCCGATATGATTCAGAGCATTTGCTATATTCCAGTGTCGAATGATCCGGAATAAGCCTTGTATCGGCGTGGGAAGTTCGAGAGTTTTTATGTGTAATCCCTTCTCCTTTGCTGCCTCTTCTTCTTTTGTCCAAACGATCGTATCAAAAAAAAGTTGATGTACAGCTTTTGTTTCGAGAGCAGTGCGCTCCATAACCACAAGGGAATTTGCAACAGAGACGATCTTTGCCTTATCCTCGATCAATAAAAGCTTTCCGCTTTGTATTCGCTCCCCTATATTTCTGATCTCGGTGATGAAATCCCTGGGTATGGGTTTGGATGCGTATGGTTTTCTGTTTGTGCATCGGTCGGTAATTGCGAGAGTAAGCGGATCCTTTCGAATGGTCGCATCTTTGTAAAAATGAATTCGTGCAACGAAATTCGAATCCTCCGGGTCAGGAAGTAGCGTCGTCTCGGTGCGAAACTGGTGTGCTGAAGCAAGGATCTCAATGTTTCGAATGAGCGCACCATGGGCAAAGTACGAACCACTGAGACGAAAGTTGAGGATCGGGTTATCTCGACCCGGCACAAGATGTACATCAATATTATTTTCACCAATAGTGAACCACCATGGTTGAGAATTATCACCTGATGGTGCATATGCAGCTTTGTCGAGTATTTCTTCGAGAATCTTTTTCATACAAATGAGATTATTTGATTACATGAGACCAATACCTTTGAGAAAATTTATACGAATACCCTCTCGTTCAGTCGTTGCTTCCTTCGTGTCATAATTTGGATCAAAGATCGCATCAAGATTCACTTCGATCTTCCCTTCACGTACGGGTTCTCCAAGAAGAATACGTTTTGCGACATATGCTGTTGTAACTCCACAGAGTGTTGCCGCATCACCAAGTTGTGGCCAGGAATAAAGACTTTTTCCCACCTCCGTGAGTGAGGTGAGCATGCGTGGCACAACAACATCTGATCCCGCGATCTTTGTTGCAAGCTTCGGGAGTTCTTGTGGTGGAAATTTTTTGAATTCTTCAATATTAATGTTTCCAATGACGCCGTTAAATAACTGCATTTCGGGATCCTTGTCAAACCGCTCGATATCAACAATGACACCATCACCATTGTCTGTTCCCATAATAACGGGTATGGCGCGCTTACGGGCCTCAAGTCGAAGTCGGATCTTCATCTCAAGATCATCGGTCTCTTCAAAAAGAATCTGAGCGCCTTCAAGAAATGCACTCATGTTTGCATCATTTACGCCATGAGGAAAAGTTTTAATATCGGCGTAGGGATTCATTTGGTAGAGCGATTCAGCGAGGACTTGGCATTTCCCCTCCTCGATCTTTGTGTAATCATAACGGATACGATTGAGATTTGATCCTGAGATCGTATCGGGGTCAGCGATGCGCATTTCTCTCGCCATGCCCATCATGCTAATAGTGAGTGCAGTGTGACTTCCGACAGAAAGTCCTGCGATAGCGATGGTCGAATGATAAAGTCGATCTTGTTCTTCTTTTGTGATGATATTTTTATTTCGCGCCGTACGCATTTCCTGATGCTCCACGTCAGAGAGTATATGCATAAGTATGCCGTTCCATGGAAAATACACCCACTCACCAAGGTCACTCAATTCACTTGATCCCTGACGTTCCTTGAGGAATGAAATAAATTCTGTTTCGTGATCTGGGATGAATTTAAACTTTGGATTACGAACAAGAAACAACTCTTCAAGCATTTCTTTGTACTTATCGATCGTTTTTACGGGTGACATCCGTGCAATAAAGTCAGTATGATTTTCCGTGGGTTCTTTAAAGATTGGTTTTGCTATTTCCATACAAGTTAATTGTTGTCAGTATTGATATATTTTAGCACAGTCCGTTTTTAAAATGCAGCTGACCCCCCCACCTCATTGGTTTATTTCTTTACCCACTGTTGTTTGATCCCTGCCTTGAAATGTGTTGGGTCTTCTGATTCCCAAAAAACGAGACGTGGTATTGCTCGTACTCCAACGAACTTCGCTAACTCTTTGTACTCAGAATTTTTCTTCGTGAGCTCGCTCACAATGCGATCAGTAAGGTGTGCAGGGAGACCTTTTGTTGGTTTTACATTCTTTCTTAATTCAAGATTGATTTCGATGTATTGATCATGCTTGTTGTCGTATTTTGTGAGTAGAGTAAATTTTCCAGTGAAGTATTCAGAGAACGGTGCGCGGAGAAGTACGTTCTTGATCGTTTCGGGATATATCTGAGCGCCATAAAGTGTGGTTGAAAGGTCATTACGCTCATACACATAGACAAATGGTAGCTCGTAGTCATGCTTCTTTGTGAGTCCTGCCTCGCGCAATATCTTGGTCATCGAGATTCCTTCTTTTTTTAGAGCTGAAACGAGCGCCTTGTAAGAGAATACTCCGCCGCGATCGCCGATGGCATATCGAATAAGCGGAATAGAATTTTTTCCCGTAATGAGGAGTTCCCCCTCTACTGATTCGAATGTGATGAATTGCGGAAAATATTGTGCGAGCGTGGGTGTTCTTTGGATGTCGCCAAAGATCGCATGGAATGCTTTTGGGGATTTGGTGAGTGCCTTTCTTATGGCGATCGCTGTTGGTGTTTCGAATGCCATCGCACCAATATCAGCACTTCCGTAAATGTTCATGGTGTCGAGTGCTGCGCTTCGCATTTTTGTCTTTTTCGCAATAAAGTCACGATATTCTTCCGTGTACGCCTCCGCCGCTGTTGATATGCGAAGATTGAGTTTAGAGATATCAACTCCCCATAGTGTCGCCTCATCAATAATATCTTTTATGAAGGGCGGATAACCATAAAGAATCGTTTGCGTGTAATGCGGTGCTAGCTGTTTTAATGCTTTGAATATCTCACTTTTATTGATACCTGGCGTGATGATGGAGATCGGATAGCCTCGTTCGCTCGCCATGCGCACCCCTTCATATGTGATAAGTCCGCCGATCCATACTCCCATCCCAAAACAGACGATCGCAAGAGTTGGTTGTTTCGTATTTGCACCATTTGCGATAAACAATTCCTGTATGACAGAACCTTGCCAGTCGATCGTTTTTGTACGATGAAAATAGCATGGTTCACCAGTTGAGCCAGATGTTGATGTATATATGAGAGGCATTTTCAGATTTCCTCCCGAAGAAAGTTCAGTGATGTTGTATTTGCGAAGATAATCTTTCTTGTTTGTTTGTGGTATCTTTTCGAAATCCGCAAAGGTCTTTATTTTTTTGTGAGCGATATTATTTTTCTTGAGAAAGTCGGCATAGGCAGGTACGGTTGTTGCTACCTCGTGGAAAAGCTCAAGCGCTTGTGCTTCACGTGTGTGTTCATGTTCTTCTCCTTTCGAGTGAATGCTATTTAGTATCACTCCAGCTTCTTGAGATAAGGGCTTTGAGATTTTCATGTAGGATTAGGCGTTTCAGAAAAAAATAAATGGAAACTTCATTATATACCCTCTTCGCGCAGTTCTTCAATAAGTTTCTTTGCTTTTCCGGAAAGTTTTGTTGGTGTTTTGATCTTCACATGAATAAGGATATCGCCCGTTTTCCCCCGCCCCGCTCCGGGCACACCCCGCTCCTTTAGTCGGAGAATGTCTCCAAATTTTACTCCCTCAGGTATCTTTACTTCTACGTCCTCCTCATTCAGTGTTTTTATTGTATATTTCGCACCAAGTAACGCATCAGAAAGTTTTACCTCAAAATCCATCACAAGATTATTTCCCTCACGATGATAGAGTTTGTGTGCTTTTACGTGTACACGGATATAGAGATCTCCTGGTATGCCACGCGCAACTGCTTCACCTTTTCCGCTCATGCGGAGCATTTCGCCACTGCGGATCCCCTGAGGTACGTTAATAGAGATTTCTTCCTGCTTCTTGATCACACCCACTCCACTGCAAGTCTTACATTTTTCTTCAGGAATTTCACCTTTTCCGTGACATGTATCGCAATTTCGCACGGTGGAAAAATTTCCGAGGAAAGAACGTCGCATTTCAGTGACTTGACCCTTCCCGTCGCACGCGACACACTTTTTCATTTTTGTCCCAGGTTTTGCTCCACTGCCGGTGCATGTATCACAAAGAGATGTTTTTCCGAGATGGATCGTTTTGGTTACACCAAAGATACTCTCTTCAAAAGAGAGTTCGATGTCGACAGAGATATCACGTCCACGCAGAACTCGCTCTCCTCCTGCGCTCGCAAATCCTCCGCCAAAAAAATCATTGAAGATATCACCAAGATCCACCCCATCCCCGAATCCACCACTAAAACCTCCGAATCCTTCTCCGCCAGGTCCGCCTCCCACAAATGCGTCACCATAGGTATCATATTGTCTACGTTTTTGGTCATCAGAAAGCACTTGATACGCCTCATTGATCTCTTTGAAGCGCGCCTCATCTCCCCCAGCCTTATCGGGGTGGTGTTTGTGCGCCAGTTTGTGGAACGCTTTTTTGATCTCTTCTTTTGTTGCGGTTTTGGTTACTCCAAGTAATTGGTAATAGTCTTTAGCCATATCGGGTGATTATAACATTTTACTTATAATTGACTATCTCAAAAATAAATGTCATCATGCCTCATAGTCAAGTCCCAGAAGAAGGAGGAGGGTGTATGCCAACAGATGGTTTCATTATTGAAGCGGGCGATGGTTCTTTTTTGGATTCAGGTTACGATTGGCGTAAATGTACTCACCAGTCAGAAACATTCGTGCATCCTGAGAAAGAAATTGGCAGCATATTGATGCATTCGCAGAATTGGAACGTCAAACCTGCGATCCTTTATCCCGCACGATTCGATCACACTCTGGAAAAAGCGGATCAAGTATCTCTCCTTTCGGAGCAACCGTTGCAAATTTCTTTTCCGTAATACTTCTCTGATCTTTTATCTCAAAAAGTCCCTCATGCTGAGGGACTTTTTTTTATTATACGTCGTGGACTGTTCCAGTTGCCCCTGGTTTTTCATCATGAGGCGGAGTATCAGTTGGTGTTTCCGAAGTAGGAGTTGCTCCTGCTTCTGCTTGCTGTTTCGCCATTGCTTCACCGATGTGTTGTGTTGCTGCTGAAAGCTCCTCAGTCGCTTTTTTGATTACAGGAACATCGTCCCCGTCTTTTACCTTTTTGAGTTCTGAGACCTTTGCCTCAATATCAGTCTTGATATCGGCGGGTACCTTATCGCCCTGGTCGCGGAGAGATTTCTCTGCGGTATAGATCATTGCTTCGGCAATATTCTTGATCTCCACCTCCTCCTGCTTCTTCTTGTCCTCTTCAGCGTGTGCTTCAGCATCATTCTTCATGCGCTCGATGTCTTCCTTTGAAAGTGATGAACGCGCTTCAATGCGGATAGATTGCTCTTTTCCACTTGTCTTATCCTTTGCTTTAACATTCAAGATGCCATTTGCGTCAACATCGAATGTGACTTCAACTTGAGGCATTCCTCGTGGTGCTGGTGGTATGCCGTCAAGTATGAATCGTCCGAGTGATTTATTGTCTGCTGCCATTGGACGCTCTCCTTGTACAACGTGCACTTCAACGGAGGTTTGGTTGTCTGCTGCTGTAGAAAATACTTGTGAGCGCGATGCGGGAATTGTTGTGTTACGCTCGATCAATTTTGTCGCGACGCTCCCCATTGTCTCAATACCAAGCGAAAGTGGGATCACATCGAGAAGAAGGATGTCCTTCACGTCTCCCTGAAGGATTCCTCCTTGGATCGCTGCACCGAGTGCAACAACCTCATCAGGATTGATCGTTCTGTTTGGTTCTTTACCGAAGAATTCCTTTACTCGTGAGATCATGATCGGCATACGAGTTTGTCCTCCGACTAGTAAGATCTCATTGATTTCACTCACTGATAATCCAGCTGCTTCCATTGCGCGCTTTGTGATCTCGATCGAGCGGTCGATGTACTCCATTGCAAGCTCCTCAAGCTTTGCGCGAGTCATTTTCATGAGTAAATGCTTTGGTCCTGCGGCGTCAGAAGTGATGAACGGGATGTTTATTTCTGATTCAAGTGTTGTTGAAAGTTCATGCTTTGTTTTTTCTGCTGCTTCCTTGAGACGCTGCATTGCAAGAACGTCGGTGGAAATATCAATACCGGACTCCTTCTTGAATTCCGCAATGATCCAGTTGATGATCTTTCGATCAATGTCTCCACCACCCATGTGGCTGTCACCATCAGTTGATTTCACTTCGATGACATCATCCCCTACTTCGAGTACGGAAACGTCAAACGTTCCACCGCCAAAGTCGTAGACGACGATCTTCTCATTCTTCTTTTTATCAAATCCATATGCGAGTGCTGCAGCGGTAGGTTCATTGATGATGCGTCTCACGTTGAAGCCTGCGATAGTTCCCGCATCTTTTGTCGCCTGACGCTGAGAGTCATTGAAGTATGCGGGAACAGTAATGATGGCTTCATCAAATTTTTCACCAAGCTTTGCTTCCGCATCAGCCTTCAATTTCAGATCGGAAATTCCTGATATTTCTTCTGGGCGATACCATTTATCACCCATCTGTACCTTTACGCCGCCATTTTCCTCTCGATCGATCGCGAATGGCATGATCTTCTTGTCACGCTGTACCGAATCTTCCTCAAAGCTGTGTCCGATGAGACGCTTAATTTCAGAGAGTGTATTTTTTGGATTTGTTACCCCTTGTCTTTTTGCAGAAAGACCAACAAGGCGCTCGCCCGTCTTTGAAATAGCGACGATCGACGGCGTAGTGCGTACTCCTTCAACATTTTCGATGATCTTCGGCTCGCCGCTCTCAACGATGGCCATTGCCGAATTTGTTGTTCCAAGATCTATTCCAAGAATTTTTCCCATAGTTGTTTTCAATTACTTTTACTAATAGTGACGAAATAAATTTTTTATTCCACACAATACTACTACTTAGATTTTTCGTCAGAGGTCACATTTGAATCATCTTTTTCTCCAAATATCTTTACTTTTGGTGAACTGATAAGTTTTCCGTTCAGTCGATATCCGAGCTGGAGAACTTCTCCTATTTTATGATATTTACTTTTATCATCTGTCTCAATGTGTCCGACTGCGGTGTGTATTGTTGGATCGAACTCCTCGTTGACCGGGTTTATTTCGGTGAGTCCGTGACTTCCGAGGATCTGAATGAGCTGCGTGTGAATATATTCAACACCAGTTCTCCATGATGGGTCTACCTTTCCCCATGCCTCTTTGTTCGCAAATGCCATATGGAAACTTTCGAGCGCAGGGAGGAGGTCGGTAATAAGTCCTTCTCGTGCGAATTTAAGGAATTCACCCTTACTTTCTTCTTCTCGTTTTCGATAATTAATGAAGTCAGCTTTAGATCTCTGCCACCCATCAAGATATTCTTGCTTTTCTTTTACGCATTCGCGTAATTTTTCGCGAAGCTTTTTCATCTGATCTTGCGGAGTGAGATCATCCTCTATGAGGACATCATCATTGTACGACTCAATCTCAACATCGTCAATAGACTCTGCTGATTGAACGATGTCGACTCCTCCGCCGAGATTGATCTCATTTTCATCTCCATTCGTGTCTGTTTTTTTATTATCATCCATATGTACTTGAGTTTAGCAAAAAAAAACGTTTCTTTCAAAAAAGCTATATTTAAGATAATGGTTCTCTTTGTGATAACAAAAACGACCTGCGGTCGTTTTTGTTGTTTTCTTTGTCTCTGATTAACGCTTCGACCACTGACTTGCCTTGCGTGCCTTCTTGAGGCCAAAGTGCTTACGCTCAACCTTGCGAGAGTCTCTCTTGAGGAATCCGAGCTTTTTGAGCTCACCCTTCTCTGCGGGGTCTTCTTTTACGAGGATGCGTGAGAGTCCGTGGCGAATAGCTTCTGCTTGAGCATGAATACCTCCACCGAGAACCTTGATAGTTATTCCATACTTACCGGGAAAACCTTCGCGCTCGACTGGTGATGTGACGATCTTTTGGAGTTGAGGTGTTCCAAAGTATTCCTCGAGCGGGCGGTCGTTTACTGTGAAAGAATTCTTCGTACTTGCAGTTGCGCGTACGCGAGCGATCGCAGTCTTTCGGCGGCCAACAGCCTCAATATAGGCTGCGTCTGACTTTGAGGCCTTTTTTGTTTTGGTTGTAGTAGTTGATGTGGTCATAATAATTACTCTTCGATGACTAAATGCTTTAAACGTTTATCGCGTAGTGTATTCGTTGGAAGCATTCCTTTAACTGCGCGCTTGAGTGCCTCACCGTAACCCTTTTTGTCGATGATGTGACTAAGTGTAAGTGCGCGATCTGAACCGAGGTAACCACTATGGCTATGATAGGTCTTCTGGAGCTTCTTCTTCTCAGTGATCTCGAGTGCGCTTGCGTTTGTGACGCGGACGGTGACATTGAGTACCGCATTCTTCTTCATTGTTGTGGTGTCTTTGCCCAACAAAATCTTTGCCGCCTCACTTGCGACTCGTCCGAGCTTCTTTCCTGTTGCATCAATTATGTGTTCCATATGCGTATTTGTGTTGGGTTAGACGATTAAATGAATTCGATGGTTGCAACCGGACTTGCGTCACCCTTACCGCTTCGTGGTCCCATCTTTGTAATTCTTGTGTAGCCTCCAGCACGTTCTTTGTATTTTGGAGCGATCTCCTTCACGAGCTTTGCAGTTGCCTTCGAGTTGTTTCCGAGGCGTGCCTTAATGAGGCGAACAGCAGCGATATCGGCGTTACGTGCCGTTGTGACCATCTTCTCAATGATCGGACGGATCGATTTTGCTTTTGTCTCTGTTGTGACGATCTTTTCGTGCGTAATAAGAGACACCGCCAAAGAGCGTATGAGTGCCTGGCGCTCCCCTGCTTGTCGTCCGAATTTTTTGTTGGTGTTGTGGTGTCTCATAATACTTTTTGATTACTCTTATTGTTTAAGCGTTACGCCAAAGTTTGAAAGCGCACGTCTTATTTCTTGTAAACCTTTTTCTCCTAAGCCATCGATCTCAAGGAGGTCCTGCTCATTCTTTCGCACAAGTCCACCGACTGTACGGATATTTGCTGAAGCAAGAGCGTTTTGAGTGCGTGACGAGAGGTCGAGTGAGTCGATGCGAGTCTTCAAGAATTCAGTATCAACAGAATCATCTTCAGCGATCTCATCCTCCTTCATTGATTCTTCTGATGGAGTCTGCTCTGAAATGAGCTCCTCTTCTTTGAATCCAATGATTGCCTTCAACTGATGGATCATGATCTCAATAGCTGATTCAATAGCTGATCGTGGTGTGAGTGTGCCATCGGTCTCGATCGTTATCTTGAGACGATTGTAGTCAGTGCGATCACCAACGCGCATTGTCTCTACTTCATAGTTCACGCGACGAATTGGGGTAAATGCTGCATCGAGTGCGATCATTCCAATATCTACCTTCTCCTTCTGGATAGCCTCCTTTGGAAGATATCCAAGACCCATCTCGACCTTCATTTCAACGGCAATATTGGTGTTCTTGTCGGTAACTTCGCAGATGTATTGCTCTGGATTAAGCACCTCAACCTGTGACTGTGTTTCGATGTTTGCTGCAGTGATCTTTCCGACTCCGTGGAGAGAAAGCTTCACCATTTGAGGCTCATCGGTTGTCATCTTGAATCGTACTTTCTTCAAGTTCAAGATGAGTGCAATAACATCCTCCTTTACACCGTCTACTGTTGAAAACTCATGGAGCACACCGTCGATCTTTACTTGTGTGACTGCAGCACCAGGAAGCGATGAAAGAATGATTCGGCGAAGTGAATTTCCGAGTGTGTGACCGTAGCCGGGATAGAGTCCCTCTATCTCGTAAACACCCGTTGAAGATGCTTCGTCTTCACGAATTGGCTTTGGCTTTGATGGCAGTGCGACATTGTAGTCAGGCATGAGAATTACAATTATGGCTTAATAACAAGGTAAACTGAATTGATTATATATGAAATATCATTACTTGCACTAGCGGCTGTAGAACTCGATGACTGTTTGGTAATTGAAACCATGCTCGTTCTTGTCGTATTTCGGTGTTCCTTTGATCGTCGCATTCAACTTCTTTGGATCTACCTGGATCCAGCTTGGTGTTGTATGCTTCGTCATCGTCTCCGTTGCGTCTGCGAATACTGGTGAAGTACGGCTTCCTTCACGGATCGCAACAAGATCATTCTCGCGTACTTGGTACGATGGAATAGTGAGCTTGTGTTTTCCAACCATGAAGTGACCGTGTGCGACCATCTGGCGTGACTGTGCGCGGCTCTTTGCAAGACCAAGGCGATACACAACGTTATCAAGTCTGCGCTCAAGTTTTTCAAAAAGGTGATCAACGGGAGCACCTGCTTCCTGACTCGCCTCCTTGACGTAGCGGCTGAATTGCTTCTCTGAGACACCGTAGACATTTCGGATCTTCTGCTTCTCCTTAAGCTGAATTCCGTATTCAGTCATGTTGCTGCGGTGCTTGCGCTCATTAAGAGGCTTTCCTGGAGGTGTTGGTCGCTTTTCGAAGATACACTTAGCGGTAAAACACTTCTCTCCTTTGAGGAAGAGTTTTTCTCCTGCACGGCGACACACTTTACATTTTGCTTTTGCTTCAGACATGATAATGGTTTGTTAAAATTGAAATCAGTTTATGGATTAGATACGGCGAGGCTTCTTTGCGCGAGGACCGTTGTGAGGAACAGGCGTCTTGTCTTTAATAGAATGTATCTCAACACCCTTTGCGATGAATGCGCGAATCGCCGACTCTCGGCCGCTTCCGACGCCCTTCACAACGGCATCAACAGATTTCATTCCCATCAATTGAGCCTTCTCTGCAAGCAACTCACCGATCTTTGCGGCAGCGAATGGAGTTCCCTTCTTCGCACCATTGAATCCGAGTGAGCCAGATGTTGACCACATAAGCACACGCCCCTCTCCGTCGGCGAGTGAAACTATCGTGTTGTTGTAGGTCGACTGAATGTTCAAGACTCCATGAGCGATCTTTTTTCTTGGGACACGTGAAAGCGAACGGGCCTTAAGACCCTGATCGACGTTTCCTCCTGATTTTTTGACTATTCGTTTCTTACCCATTGTGCGTTGCTTACATTGATAATATTAGAAGGCTACTTCTTCTCAAGCTTTCTTCGTCCGCTACCCATCGTCTTTCTGACGTTTCCTCGAACGGTGCGTGAGTTTGTCTTTGTGCGCTGTCCTCGTGATGGAAGTCCGCGTGAATGACGTGAACCTCTGTATGATTTGATATCCTTGAGGCGCTTGATGTTTGCCATCTTCTCGCGGCGAAGATCTCCTTCGATCTTCATTGTTTCGATGATCTTACGGATCTTTGCCTCATCTTCTGTCGAAACATCAGTTGGCTTGAGTTCTGCTTTAACCCCTGCTTCGCTGAGAATCTTTCGTGCTTTTGAAAAGCCGATACCATAGAAGACCGTGAGGCCTACCCATAGCTGTTTATTGTCCGGAACTGTGATACCAAGAATACGCATGATCGTGAAATTATCCCTGTTTCTGTTTATGTCGCGGATTCGCACAGATAACATAAAGATCCCCGTGTCGACGGACAGACTTACATTTTGCACAAATCTTTTTTACTGATGCTCGTACGCGCATATATTTATGATAAAAACAACACTCGCTAGGAACTCTTAAAGCCCTTGCGAGGTGGCTGATAGTATAACTTAATTACATTCGTTTAACAATACGGAGTTTTCCACCATAAGGATTATCCTCAAGGGCAACTTTGTCTCCGACCAACACTTTGATGCGATGAATACGCATTTTACCAGAGAGATAGGCAAGTATAGCTTGTCCATCTTCCGTGGTAACACGAAATAGCGTATTCGGGAGAGCCTCCGTGATTACTCCCATTATTAGCGGCTCCTTTTGATTCTCATCACTCATGTCAAATTGGTGCTCAGAATATTAGCAGAGCTTGTGTAATTGGTCAAGGAATAAACGGGGGTAACTCTTATTTGGCCTCACGACCATCTGCTCCATCAGCTATTTTAATGGTAATTTTTGTTGGATCTTCGGGGAATTTACTCTTCCAGAATGGACGTGATGTTGCTTTTGCGCTCTCAACCGTTGGATACTTTGCAAGTATCTCATTGAAATCTTCCTTTGCCTGCCCAAGGAGGTCAGCAATGATGATATCTTCACTTACTGTCCATGTGAGCTCGGGAGTACCTTTGAGCGAAAAAGTTATCTTCTCATCTTTCCAAAGATCTTCTCCCTTGTGTGTTGGCATTGCAAACGACAATGCATCGATATTTTTGATCGCCACCGTTTCCCCTGTTGGAGTTGGGATAAGTGCTTTTTCGATCGCTTTGCTTAATTCTACTCGGTCAAAGGCGACTAGATAAATTGTTCCCTCAAGAGAGACAAGTGCCTTGTCTTCACCCGAAGCTTTTTCGCTAGACAATATTGCATCTTGAAGTTCGATAACAAGGCCATTATCATATCCGATTTGCGTCGGAGCAAGATCCGCTCGCGCTTTCATGCGCAATTTTGTTTCAAGTGCGATGCGTAGTTCATCCGCGGCTTGTTTGAGGTCTTGGTCGGAGACGGTTTTGAGTGTTCCTGATGCGCCGCCCGTAATTGCACCCTTCGAACGTGCATAGACTTTATCAAACTGTGGTGTCCCCTTGAGTCCTGGTACCGTAAAATCTGTCGGTTCAGTATTGTAATCTGGCCCTGCTTCATCTGCATATACAGTGACGGTCACTGATCCCGGTGTTACTTGGCCATTTTTTGTGGTCGCCTTTGGTATATTGATCGACTCATTGATACGGTAGATCTTTCCTTTTGGACTCTCGAATCTCGTATTACGAATAAGTCGTTGTGCTGTGGTCTGTTGATTGAAGATAATGATCTGGCCCGATGCTTTTTCAGTAACTGTTTTTGTGCCTGTTGCGGGAACTTCCTGCGTTTCGCTTAGTGTCACTTTCATGATCGCATAAGGCAGTTCATTGTTCTGTGGATTTTTGAATGCGGTCATTTCTTGATCCATTGGTATTGCGTCATGTTTTGGAATGATCGTGATTGTCGCTCCTCCAAAGAAGTTGAGTATGATGATCGCAAGGATGCCAATGATACTTGCTCCAACAAGCCATGGAAGCCATTTGTTTCCGTTATTATTCTCAAATATGCGATGACTCGAGCTGTATTCAGGGAAATGTGGTGTATTATCTACGACAGTAGGTGCTTTTATCGGGGTGGGGTTACTCGGTGGCATTGGTGTATAGGTGCTTGATCTGCCGTTTTGTTCCACCAGCTCATCATCGGAATCATTATGAATGTGTTCCTCGAGTATCATTCTCGGATTTTCGGGAATAACCTCCTTTGGCCTACTGTGCATGAGTTGGTTCGCCTCAGCGACCACTTCATGAGGAATAACTGAGTCCTCACTGCTCCCAAAGTGTGAAACGACATTATGGATACCTTCTTTGTCATCAGGCGTGGTTGCGTGAGCCTTCTTTTTTGCTGCACGATGTTTTTTTTCCGGAGGAATGATGTCTTGGATCAAGTATTTTGCCATAATGCTTCTTATTTAACTAATGATGTAAATTTGTTTGCAAATATCGTTTCAATGGAAAGAAATGGGTCTTGGAAACTGGGCTCAGATATCTGTACGAATTTCCCAAGAAAGGCGTTTCCGAGCGAACGAACGATGAATGAATTTTCTTCTTTCGAAAAACGGGAAAAATTCACTTCGCTCATGGCTTTTTCAAACCACTGCGCAACGTCATCATCTGCAGTATAAAATATTGTGCGTGGAATTGGAAATTCGGATGCAAATTGTGCAAGTGCATTCTCGAGAAACTCACGCCACTCTTTGGTGCTTCCCTCGAGAATATCTTCCATTTGTTTTGCGTGATCCCTCGTGCATTTCCCTTCAAGATAAATAGTCAATTCGGATGCGGCAGCTGCTGGGGTCGTTTTTGTTTCTTCGACAAGGGTTCGGATCAACATGTTTTTTCCAACAGGAAATGATATAGATTCAAGTAAAACATTATCTTTTGCGAGTGATATGTCCGTCACCTCTGATGATATGTCGATAAAGAGGAATGATGATTCATCAGTGAAAATATCTCGAATGGTATCAAATGTAGTGAATGAGAATGAAGAAAAATGCACCGCTCCCACGTGCCAGAATTTCGCGATCGATTCCTCTATTGACTTGTGTATGTTTGCGGGAATCATGCTGATATAAAGCGCAATATCAAGCTTTGAGGTACGCTTTCCGTGCGGTTCACGGACTTCATATCCATTCAATTTCATTTGAATGTTCTTTGACTCCATTATTTCCGGCAATGCATCGCTTGTCTTTGCGCGCGCAAAGAGATTTGAGTCACGAAAGAGTTCGATCTCTTTGTTTATGAGTTTATTCAATCCTTTTTCGGTGATGGTGAACGGTGTTGCTTGTTCGTAGTGTATGAGTCGAGTCTGCGACGCATACCAAGGAGACGCAAGGACGCAGAATACCTTGGTTACCTTCATGGAGTTGCTTGCTTTTTGCATCTCGACGAACATTTCTTCAAGGGTTTTGACCATTGAGTCAAAAAAACGTTGAAAATTCAATTTTTCTTGAAAAGGAATATTTTTTCTTGTACTGAATATGATCTGCGGGACTTTGCCTTTTTCAATACTTACAAAAGCACCTCCGATGGAGCCGGAGCCAATATCAAAAATGGCAATGTATTGCTGATCACCCTTTCCACTACTCGAAAGAAATCCCATAAAAAAATTATACCACAATCAAGAATACTTGCGCTTGCCTCAGATATACAAGTTCTCCACAGTCAGTGCTTAATTTCGGAGGTGCCGCTTAATGCGATATTTTAGAGGGGTTGCATTCTTGACACGTTGGAGCTTTAAATACTTATTCGAGTATTGCTTTAATGCGTCTTACTCCAGCAGAGCACGCTTCTTCTTTTGCGATCCGGAATTTCCCGAGCTCGTTCGTGTTTTTGACGTGTGGGCCACCGCAGAATTCGAGCGAGAAAAGTTTTGCCTCGCCACGTTTCCCTGGTTCCCCTACGGTGTAGATACTTACTGTGTCTCCGTACTTTGCATCAAAGACTCCGATCGCACCACGTCGGCGCGCTTCATCGTAGCTTACTTCTTCGCGAGTGACGGGAAGTCCTTTGGTAATGACGTTGTTTATTATTTCCTCCACTTTTATTTTTTGTTCATCAGTCATTTTTTCTGCATGAGAAAAATCAAAACGTAATCGTTCGGGGGTGATGTTTGACCCCTTCTGAAGCACGTGCTCACCAAGAACTTGGCGCAGCGCTTCGTGGAGTAAGTGTGTTGCGGTATGATATTTGACCGACATCTCGCTCGTGTCAGCAAGTCCACCCTTGAACTTTTTTTCTGAGCCGACAGAAGAAATTTCCTGATGCTTTTTGAATTCTTCATGAAAGCCCGTTTCGTCAACGCTCACGCTACGCTCTTCTGCGAGTTCCTTTGTGATCTCGAGCGGAAAACCATAGCTTTGATAAAGGTCAAAAGCTATTTTTCCAGGTATGTTTGTTTGCGCGTGTTTTGAGAATTCCTTCAAGCCTTGCTCGAGGGTGTGTTGGAATTTCATCATCTCCTCCGCCATTACTGTCCGTACTATTCCTAGTTCTGAGAAAATATTCTTGTAGTGTGCACCGTAGATGTCACTAATAAGTTGAGTAAGCATCGTCACTGCATCATGAGTGAAGCTCTTTTGATCTGTTGCAATAACTGCGCGGCGAATAAGGCGACGAAGTACGTAACCTTGATCAGTGTTCGATGGGCGCACGCCGTCAGCGATGAGAAATGTTGCGGTACGAATATGATCAGCGACAATACGTTGCTTGCGCTTCTCTTGCGAAAGCCCAAGTTCAACGATCTTACTTACGAGCGGTGCGAGTAAGTCCGTCTCAAAGATATTACTTTTTCCTTGCACGACCATAGTGATGCGCTCGAGTCCTGAGCCCGTATCAACATTCTGTTTCTCAAGTTTCCCGACGACTTTTCCGTCTTTCTTGAGATACTCCATGAATACATCATTCCATATCTCTACGACCTCCTGACGGTCGTCTGCGGCCATGTATTCTTCCTTACTCATTCCTTCGGTGAGCTTTCCCGTGACATCGTAGAACATCTCTGAGTCAGGACCACATGGGCCATTATCACCCGCGCTCCACCAGTTTGGTTCCTTCCCTTTCGCATCTGCGGTCATAAAATAGATACGCTCACCACTCACACTGTCTTTTGCAAATAATTCTTTCCAAATCGCGTACGCTTCGTCATCCTTTGGGGCGTCAGTATTTCCACCAAAAACGGTGATATATAAACGAGCTGGATCAAGCTCGAGACCATCATCTTTTGACGTAAGGAATTCATAGCTCCATTTAATGGCATCTTCTTTGAAATAGTCTCCAAGTGACCAATTTCCGAGCATCTCAAAGAATGTTGCGTGAGTATTATCTCCGATCTCATCAATATCAACTGTGCGGACACATTTTTGAGAGTCTGCAAGGCGCTTACCTTGCGGATGTGGTTCCCCGAGGAGATACGGAACAAGTGGTTGCATCCCTGCGGTATTAAAAAGGACCGAGGGGTCATTCTCGGGAACAAGTGAGGCGCTGGGTATGATCGCATGTCCTCTCTTTTCGAAAAAAGTTAGGAATCGTGAACGGATTTCTTTTGAATCAAGCATGATGGAGAAATTATAGCGAGAAAGCGTAGTGTTGCAAGGTGTGAGGAAAAACTTTGACAATAGTGACTCATGTTATATAACAAAGACGGAACATGCCTCTCAGGTGAATATCATCGGAGTTGGTCGTGAGTTTTTTGCATAGTCAATATCTAAATGACAGGGAGGCCATCATGGCATATCGCGGCATGCAATTGGGTAACACGAAGATCCATTACCGGATCGATGAATTATTTCGTGCGTTACAAAAAAGTTCACCACTCAGTCTCTTTGCGTGTACACTCCCTAACCCCTTAGGTAATACGCATATCGTACTTCTTGAGAATGGTGGTCGATTTGATGTTATGACATGGTTTGGCGGTTCAATTACCGATACCATCGTTGATCCCATATCATCACTCGAGCGTTTTGTTGCTCCGTTCGGGAGGCAGTGCAGACTTGCTCCGCACGATGCGTACGTCATCTCTGCAAAGACGCGAGACTTTGTTGTCAGTTACGAGCCTTATCGTGGAGAATTCATGTTCTCGACAAGTATCGCCCTTGTTGGCGTCGATGCTCGCGCATATGTGCTTGAATCATCAATGCTTAACGGAATAATTTTTACACAGGTATTCAGTGAGTATGCTGAGTTACTTCGTGAATTCATTGATTTCATTTATGCCGTGCATGGTAATGATGTTGAGCAAGTGATGGGATTGCGAGTCTCACGCGAAGATGCATCGCAAAATGCGCACGAGCCTGAGATACTTGCGCTACCCGACAAGACCGCCGAGTCAGGAAAAATATTGCAGTTCATTCGTCCGGCAAAATGAATACACCGCAGACAAATTTGTCTGCGGTTTTTTAATGAGTATCTGCTTTTACTCGCGTTCGATCACGACGTTTTCCCCATCAAAAGAGATAAGCGTTGATGCTTTATTCTTGCGCTCCCCCTCATCAACATAAAAATCAACATCGGTGCCGAAATAATTTCGTGCTTCCTGTATCGTGTGCGCAGGAGGCATCCCCTCCATGTTTGCCGAGGGTGCAACGAGGGGTCCCGTCTGTGTGAGCACTTCAAGGAGCTCAGATTTGTCGGGTAAACGAAATGCAATATGATCGGTGCCGCGATGGAGATATTCAAATTGATCATCGATGGTTGGTAGGAGAATAGAATATGGACCTGGCCAATATTGCTCAAGTTGCGTGATGAGTTTTTCTGAAAGCACAACACCAAATTGTTCAATATCTTCTATTTGCGCAATGAGTACGATGAGTGGTTTTGTGTGGTTGCGTTGCTTGAGTTCGTAGATGCGATCGATGGTCTCTGAAGAAAGAGCTGAGCCGACAAGTCCATAGAGTGTATCTGTGGCAAGGACTCCAACTCCACCCTGCATGAGCATTTCTGCTGCTGAGTCTATGTCTGTTTCCATATATTGTGTTACTTTGGTGTTATCGTAGACCCGACCCCTTCTTCAAGTGCACGCGAAATATCTTGAACACCAACAACTTTGATGGTGAGACCGTGCTCTTTTGCAAGCGCGATAGCTGATTGATCGGCTGCCTTGAGATTTCTTTTTAGTACTTCACTTGCCGTGACTTCTTGAAGAAGTGTTGCTGACGAATCGGTCTCGGGGTCAGCTGTATAGAGACCATCGACACCATTTTTTGCCATGATAAGGATATCCATCTTCATCTCAAGGGCGCGCTGCACTGATGTTGAGTCTGTTGTGAAATAAGGTGCACCAAGTCCTGCGGCAAATATCACTACGCGACCCTTCGTCATGTGCCGCTGCACTTTTTGCGGAATATATCCCTCGCATATCTGTGGCATAGCGATTGCGGATGAAACGCGTGTTTCCACCCCTTTTGATTCAAAGTAGTCTCGAAGCACGAGCGCATTTTGTACTGTTGCGAGCATTCCGATGTAATCCGCTGTGGGGCGTTCGATAGAAAGCTTCCCCGTGAGTTCTTGTCCACGGAAGAGATTTCCTCCCCCAACAACGAGCGCAATAGAATGTCCCGCTTCTTGGAGGATCTTGATCTCACGAACGATTCCCTCAAGGGTTGGTTCATTGTACTGACTATGTGCTTCTTTCTGTCCCCCACTTAAGCTTTCGCCAGATAATTTGATGAGTAGTTTCATTAACGAGAATTATACTACGCTTTTTTAGGTAATTCTAGCTCAGTTCTTCTGACCTGAAATTTCGCGCTTATCTCCTTCGTCTTCTATCTCCCCCATGATCTCTTCAAGAATATCCTCCATTGTCACAAGTCCGATCACTTCCTCAGGGTCAGCCTCTTTGTGCACGAGATACATGTGTGAGCGATCTTTTGTCATAAGGCGGAAGACTTCTTGAATATTTAATTTTTCTGAAACTCGCGTAAGTGGCGAAATGAATTGCGACAATTCCTCATCTCGATTATCTGAGTTGAGTACGCGCATGACGTCATTGGTGTGCACGTAACCGATATAATTATTGGGATTTCCATCATACACAGGGAATCGCGAGAATCCTGATTGGGAAACATAATAAGCGATCTGCGTAACTGGCACATCACCAGAAAGCGAGTCGATAAAATCCTTCTTTGTCATGATGCTGCCGACAGGGATATCATCAAAGTTAAAGATATTGTCGATCATTTGACGTTCTTGTCTATCGATCTCTCCGTGTTCAAGGCCAAGGTCAGACATGATACGTATTTCCTCTTCGGTGACCGCACCTTGTGTCGGGGTATTTGTTGCTCTTTTGATCCACTTCTCGATAAGCACGAAAATACTTGCAAATGGGTAGAATGCGAGATAACAAAGGAGTATTGGATAGGCGACCATCTGTGCTACTTGTTTGTTGTGACTTATTGCAAATGATTTTGGAAATATTTCACCAAAGAGCAGTACTGCGATCGTTGCAATACCCGTCGCTACGCCAATACCAATAGAGTCGGAGTATTCGATCGCGGTCATTGTTGCAAGTGACCCCATTGTCACGTTCACTATTGTATTCCCCGACAACAGTGTTGCGAGAAGACGATGTGGGTCATTTTTAAGCCTCGCGATGACATGAGCGCTCCTTTCTTTATTTTTCTGCATCATGCGCACCTGACTTTCACGTAATGAAAAAAGCGCAGTCTCTGAACCTGCAAATAGAGCAGAAAGAGACATGAGTACAACAAAAATTATAATATCCATAGAATGTTATTAGAGAGCGAGCCCCTTTAGGTATGCACGAAAATCTTCTCCGATATCGTCGCGTTCGAGTGCGTAATCAACGGTTGCGATCAGGTAATTGAGTGGATCGCCAGTCGTGAGCCATTTTCCATCACTCACTTCCTCAACCATGAATCGTCCACCCTCTTTCACGTATTCACTTATGGCATCCGTAACCCAAAGCTCATTCCCTTTTCCAAGCTTCGTCTTTTGCAGTATTTTTACGATCTCCGGAGTGAGTACCATGCGTCCAAATTGAGCTAACTGCGATGGTGCCTTTTCCGGTGAAGGCTTCTCAATAACGAATTCCATCTCGCGTGTTCGTGGCTTTAGCTTTACGATCCCATAGCGACTCACAAGATGTTTGGAGACCTTTTGTACGCCAATGACTGGTGCGCCATGCTCTTCATAATTTTTTATAAGGTGCTTTGTGAACGGGGTTTTTGAGAGTACAAGATCGTCTCCCCATGCAAACACAAAGGGTTCATCTTTTATGATACTTGCCGCAGAGAGTATTGGTGTACCATTCCCGTAGGGACCTTTTTGGCGAACATAGATAAAATTTGCCATTGAAGAAATACGCCGAATATCTTCAAGAAGTTTTTTCTTTCCAGCATTTTCAAGTGAATGCTCAAGTTCAAAAGAACGATCAAAGTGATCTTCGAGTGTTTTTTTATCCCACTTTGTGACAAGAATAATGTCCTCTATTCCTGATGCAACCATCTCTTCGACAACATACTGGATGATCGGTTTGTCGACGATGGGAAGCATCTCTTTGGGTTGAGACTTTGTTGCAGGCAAGAAACGTGTACCGCTTCCTGCGACAGCTATGACTGCTTTTCTAATTTTCATATTCGTCACTTTCTTTTCCGATCTCTCTATTTACTGCCACCCCGCTTTCTGATTTTGCCTTGCGCAAGAAACGCTCTTCGATATACCACAACGCTTCAAAGATGAATAATGTCAAAAAAGTAGCATATGCTGCGATGAAATAGAGGCCATATCCGCACGCTGCACCAACACCAGCGACAACCCAAAGACCGGCTGCGGTTGTGAGTCCAGTCAACACCTGGCGTTGAACAAAGATAACTCCGGCACCAAGGAATCCGATTCCAACAACGAGTTGCGATGCAATGCGTGTTGGATCAAGTGATGTTTTGTCAAAAATACCCGAAGCAAGATAATTAGCTGTGATCATTTCAGAAATAAGCACAAAAAGTGCAGCGCCCAAAGAAACCAGAGCGTATGTACGCATTCCCGCACTTTTTCCAACGTGCGACCTTTCTGCACCGACCAATAATCCGAGTAACATTGCTATCGTCATTCGTATTCCGACTTCAACGTAGGGTAAGGCAAGTAATTCCATATGTTGAATATTATACCTTGCTACAGTGAAGTCGCAATAATATTTCGTGAACACAAAATGGTTACGTGTGTAAAAAGTGCTCTAGTCGAGTGCGTAAAGATTCTTTATCTCATTTAATGTTGCGGTAATGCGCCCCCTGTTCATTCCGATATTTTCGAGGATATGAGTATTCGCAAGGATGTCGTTACAGAGTACGATTCCTTGATTGAGGAGTTGGTCTTTGTTCGCGTTTGAAAGTGTCGTGAGACAAGTGACTGGATGTGTCTGTGTTCGTTGGACGATATCCTGGAGTGTGTAACCACGAGGATAGTTCCACCCCGTGAGTGCGAGTCCTGCACAAGTGCCATACTTGATCGCTTCGGTAGTAAAACTCGTATTGGTGATAAGCCATGCGCGATTGAATCGCTTTCCACCTTCCTCTTCCTCAAATTTTTTCTTTATGTCCTGAAAACGGGCATGCACATACAGTGACACCTTTACATCAGATTTTACGTCGGGAGAATTATGAAATTTCGCTTCCACGAGAATGCGTTCGTCATCTTTTTCTGCCACCACATCAACTTCATGACTAACACATACGCCACGCACCATCACTCCCACTTTTGTGTGATATCCTTGCGCTTTGAGGATCTGAGCCACAAAACGTTCAAAGGGAAACCCTGATGGGCCGAGTTGTGTGATCGCCCTCTTGAGGCTGTATTGTGCCGCAATAGGCCTACTGTGTCGCTTGAGAAGCGCAAATGCATGCGCGTAAATATCGTGTGTACTCATGCCATCTTGAGCGTCTCTTTTTACGTGCGCAACAATATCTTGCACGAGTCTCTCGTCGGCTTTTGCTGCGCGTAGTGAACGCTCGAGTTTTCGTGGATCCCATGACTCACGTTCTCCTGATGATTTAATGATATAGCTCGGCTCCATGCGGGTTTATTTTGGCATTTCTTCGATCAGCGTATTGTACTGCCTGCTATAAGAATCTTGCCAATTCGTTTCTATTATTTTGATCGGTTGCACGACACCATCTTGAGTGAGGGTGACGACAGCGTCTTCCGGAGCATCTGCGATGACCTCAAATGGATAACGTGTGCGAATGCTTGAGCATATCTTTTCACTTAGTAGATTATCCTTTGTCACAAGCGTAATTGTTACTTTTGATGGTTCTTCAAAGGGAATCACTGCCTCAGCCGAAACGGTGTAACATGAGTGCGGAAGCTTGATCTGTCCTGCGTAACGATGTACTCCATCTTTATAGGAGTGCACGACTCGGACCGCGTTTTCTGCTTCTATGGGTTGTAATTGCGCTGTACTCGATTCTATTTTATTAAGCTCTACGTAAAGATATCCGAGAATGGATCCGGAGATGATGAGCACAATAGCAGCTATCCATTTCGTCATAACTTTTAGGAAATAACTATTTTATTTCAAGTAATTGAACATCAAATATCAATGTTGCATTTCCTGGAATAACTCCTCCAATTCCGTCTTTGCCGTACGCAAGTTCTGATGGAATGACGAGACGACGTTCCTCGCCAGTCTTCATTCCCAATAGTCCGAGTTCCCATCCTGGGATAACTTGCCCTTTTCCGAGAGTAACAGGAAATGGTTCTTTTCTTGATACGCTTGAATCAAAAACTGTTCCGTCCTCGAGTGTTCCTGTGTAATGCACGATAAGTGTATCACCGTTCTTTGCTGGCTCACCAGCACCTTCCTTGATAACCGAAATATTTAACTGAGCAGAATCTGTTGGCATGTTTGTATCATTTGATGTTGGTAAGTTGGTTGTCACTTGCTCCTCGGGACTTGCTGCGCTTTTAGGTACAGCTAAATACACAAGCATACCGATCAGTATGATGATCGCAATGATCGCAATATCGATAAGTAGCCCTTTTTTGTCCATATGCACTCATCATACCTGAGTAAGCGTATGCTCCACAAGTGCATATCTTTAAGAGATCACTCCCCCGCCGAGACATTCTTCTCCTTGGTAAAATACGATCGATTGACCCGACGCGACATACTGTTCCTCCGAGAGCAGCTCAATCTGAAAAAGCCGTGAATCTGTATTGTTTTTTTTGATCGCAACGGGATATTTTTCTCCATGATAGCGTGTTTGTGCTACGATACCCGAGGTATCTCCTCCAAGTGCGCCAGTGATGTCGTTCACTCCTTCTACGGTAAAACTTTTTTGTTCTTTGGGTCTTGATGTGCGATGTGCAACAGTGATCGTATTTGCGAGCATATCTTTCTTTATGACAAAATAAGGATCCTCAGATGGAGTTGCTTTTTCTGTCGAAAAACCATGCCGTTGTCCGATAGTGTAGAGCATCGCACCCTGGTGTTTGCCGATCATATTTCCCTCTTCGTCGAGTACTGATCCCGCGGTGCAAGTGATGTAATGTTTTAAAAATTCCGCCATATCTATGGGGCCCATAAAACATAATCCTTGGCTATCTTTCTTTGCTGCATTGGGGAGACCCATTTTCTCTGCAAGCAGTCGCACCTCTGGTTTTGCAAGATGACCAACCGGAAAGAGTATGTGCTTGAGTTCTTTTTGGGTAAGTGTCCAAAGAAAATACGATTGATCTTTTCCTTCATCTATTCCGGTATAGAGGTGATAGCTTCCGCCCGACTCTTGTACTCGTGCATAGTGTCCCGTTGCAACAAAGTCTGCTCCGTGCGCTTTTGCAAACTCAAGAAAACCACCGAATTTTACGTGTTTATTACACATAACATCAGGGTTTGGAACTCTCCCTGCTTCATATTCACGAATCATGTAATCAACGACACGATCTTTATATTCTTGTTCAAGGTCAAGAGTGAGAAAAGGAATACCAATATGTGCCGCGGCGCGCATTGCGTCACGTCGCTCTTCTCTCCATGTGCACGGCAAAAATGAAGCCTGCCAGACTTTTATGAATACTCCAACAACATCGTAGCCGGCGTCCTTTAAGAGCTGTGCAGAAACAGATGAGTCTACTCCCCCAGACATTCCCACGAATACCTTGCCCTTCTTATTCATGTGGTCGACTGTATCATGCACGAGTGCCATCTTCAAGGTGCCGTTGTCTTAATTTGGTAATTCAAGGAGTTTTTTGCAGACTTCAAAGGTTGCACGTGCGTCAGCGAGTGCGGTGTGTGCATTGATGTTTGTTACTTCAAAATATTGAGTCATTTCTCTTAAGCTATATTTAAAAAGCTTTGGCTCATGATAGAGCTTCCCAAAGACCATCGATGCAAGATCGAGCTTGTGGTAATGTACGTGCGCGTCAAAATCGATTCCATGCTCATCACCCGATCTTTGCAAAAATGCCCAATCAAATCCGACATTTTGCGCAACAAATACTGATCCATCGAGTATCTGAAGCGCTTGCATGAGTCCCTCTTTTTGTCCTACTGCTTTACTCCAGTCGCGAGAGTGATACTTGTTCACCTCCAAGCCTTTTGGGTCTGCTGTTTCAATATGCTCCGCCTTGAGTTGTATATTATGCTCAGAAACACTCTGTAATGTTCGTCGCCCATCCGTGTTCATCTCTTGGATTGCAATAACAATGCCGATTTCAATGATCTCATGACGAGATGGGACAAGCCCTGTTGTTTCGAGGTCAACGAAAGCGAGTTTGTGGGTTTTCATGTGAAATAATTATGATTGAATGATCTTTTGCGCAAGTTGATCTGCGTCGCCTGCGCCGATAATAAGGACAATATCGAAATCTTTTATACGCTCACGGATGATCTCTTCTGCCTGCGTAAGATCAACGGCATAAGTAATGTCTTTTTTGTCATCCTTTTCGACGATCTTCTCGATAATATCCTTTGAGCTTACCGGAACACTCTCCTCTCGCCCTGCGACATCATAGATCTCAAGAAGTACGATATTTGGGATCTGTTCTATTGTATGAACAAATTCAGTAAAGAGTTTTTTTGTGCGCTCGCGATGGTGTGGGCGAAAGACGGTAAGAATGCGTTTCCCTTGATATCGTGCGAGGGCAGCGTCGCTTACCGCATGGAGCGCAGTAGGGTGATGAGCATAATCTGAAATGATCGTTGCTCCACTTAACTCCCCAACCACCTCGAATCGTCGCCCAACTCCAATGAAGAGATCAAGGACCTTCTGTATCCTGTCTTGGCTCCCCCCATAGGCAAGATAAGTGGCGACTGATGCGAGGATGTTGTAAATATTATAGAGACCAGGAAGTGGGGTCACAAAAGTACCAAGTAACGTTCCCTTCCAAGTGAGTTCGAAGGTCTGTAGTGTGTTGGTTTGTCGTATATTGTGTGCAACAAGATCAGCGCCGTCTCCGACACCGAAGCGCACGATGATCGCATCAGATTCGCGAATAATATCGCGAATATTTGCGTCATCGTTATTGATGATCAGTAGATCTTCGCCGGAGAGTTTTGCGATGTATTCCTTGAATGCACGTTTAACATCAGCAAGGTCGACATAGTAATCAGGATGATCGAGTTCGATATTTGTAAGCACGATCGTTTGAGGAGAAAGATTCATCATGCTTCTGCGATACTCGCATGCCTCAACGATGAATATATCACTATGTCCTTTAAGAAGATTGTGGTCCCATCCTAGCACCTCTGCGCCAACAATGACCGACGGTTCAAAACCTCCCATCTCGAAAAGTTTTCCCGTAAGTGCGGTTGTTGTTGATTTTCCGTGCGTGCCAGATATCGCAATGGTGTTATATGGTTTCGTGATACGCCCCAGTGCTTCAGGGTAACTCAATTGTACTATTCCAAGTTCTGCGGCACGCCTTCTCTCTGGATTTGATTCGGGTACTGCCGGTGAGTAGATAAGCATCTCCGTATCATGAGGAACATGATCACCGCTCGCACCTTCGAAGTATTCCCCAGGAGGAAGTGCTTCTTTGGGCGGAAGATGAATATCGGAACCAGACACCGACACACCTTTTGATGCAAAAAGACGGAGTATTGCAGAAACTCCAATACCACCCACTCCTATGAAATATGCTTTATTTGGAAATTGCGCCATGATTGGTACATATTAGCGCAAATACTTTGTTTTGTTCAGCTTGTGTTCTTCAAATGTCTTTGCGTAATGTATGACCCCTTCTTTGTCCGAGAGGTAGTACAGATAGGGCGAAGAGACAGGATAAAGTGCGGCTTTTAAGGCATCAACCCCTGGATTACTGATCGGTGTCGGAGGAAGCCCTCTATGTGTATATGTATTATAGGGTGACTCGCTGCGAAGATCAGTAACGGTCAATTCAAGACTCCCTCTCCCGGTAACATATCCAAGCGTTGCATCTATCTGAAGAGGCATCTTTTTTTCAAGACGTTTTTCAATTATTCCCGCAACAAGTTCTCGGTCTTTCTGTGTTGCCGCTTCTTCTTCAAGGAGTGAGGCGATGATCACGATATGTTTCCAGTCTTTTCCCGCATCTAATGCTTCGCGCTTGATGGATTCAGTTTGTTTTTTAAAATTTTCCTCAAGTGCCATTACGACAGGACCACTTGTTGCATTCGTGTAGAAAAAATATGTATCAGGAAAAAGATACCCCTCTTTTTCTCTCGTAAGAGATTCAAAACTAAGAAGATCAAGCGCGGGGAGTTTGGAAGTAAGAATATCTCCCATCTCTTTGTTGGTGATACCTTCGGGTAAAGTTATCTTTAATTGTTCTATTCCATATTCTGCTTTCATTACTCGCCTTGCGACCTCGAAGACAGAAGCAGGTTCTTTGAAGAAGTACGTACCCGACTGTATTCCCTTCTCTTTTCCTGCGCGCTGTACAACAAAGAGGAAGATAGTCTCCGAGCGTATGATCGATCGCTCCTTGAGAAGAATCGAGGTCTCAGAAAGTGTGTGTCCTTTAGGTATCTCGATATAGGTGTCAGGCAAGAATGCCTTCGAAGGGCTGATCATAATTGCGTAAACATAGAGACATATAATTGGAGTGAGAAACAAAAGAAGCCAAAAAATTACCCGACGAGATATTTTTTTCGTGGGTATTTTTTCGTCCATCGGGAGAATGTTTTTGTCGTCGCAGGTTTCCATTGTCGATGGTTATACAGGGAGATTTGCTGGAGGCTCTCCCTTGCGTGACTCTATGCGAGTAAACGTTGGAGTCTCTGCGACCCCACCCGGGAAATGATAAATCGTGGCGAGCTCTTCGCTATTAAGCACAAAAGGCTTCTTTTTGTACGGTGCATAAAAATATGAACGGCGCACATATGCATCAAAGATCTTCTTCTTCTTTTTGTTCAAGCGAATATCATGAAAATCTTGCCACGGATAATCAAAGCCCGTAGTAAAGGTTGGTTTAAAACCATTAAGATCTTGCGAGCTGTACTGACGAAAGGCCCCCGTTATTCCGGCAATATTTGCAGAATCAAATTTTTCATTCTTTGCGATGTATAGTGCGCGAATACCACAATCAAAGCCGATCTTTGTGAGAGATTTTTCTACTGCACTAATGATCTCCTGTTGTCTCTTTGTGGCGCGCTCTCCTTTTCCGCCATCTTCGGCGGGAGCACTCTTCGCTTGAAGATCCTTAATGATCTGCTTGCCCTCCGTCTTCCAGTCGTGGTGCTCGAACCATTTATCTGGCGTTTTAAATCGTTCTCCTGTCGCTTGGACGAGTATCTGCATCCAGATCTGTTGATCACGCCCAATACTTCCCATGAATTCAATGACTGAAGTTATT
>Ga0208373_1000944_pt1 | contig 42964 bp, 31 predicted proteins | sample RifOxyC2_FD_184036 | JGI IMG/M metagenome (GOLD analysis project Ga0208373, IMG submission 184036) | Soil microbial communities from Rifle, Colorado - Rifle Oxygen_injection C2 (SPAdes) | ecosystem: Environmental > Terrestrial > Deep subsurface > Rock core/Sediment | place: Rifle, Colorado...
AAAATTAGGTTTTATATTTATTTTCTATCTGATACATTTATATAAATGCTGGTCAGATAGATTAAATTTTTATTTTTTAACTTTTTAGTAATGAAAAAATTGATCTCAATTTGTTTCTTGCTGATTTTTGGCTTTAGCGCTTGTAGTTCTATAAATAATATTTCAAAGGACTCCGTGAACCGAAATGAAGATAAGGAAAAGATCAGTTTGAATGATGATCAAAAGAATGAGGTTGAGGAGAAAAAGGATGTTATGGAGGAGAAAAAAGGAGTGGTGGAAAAAGATGAAAAGGCTGAAGAAGATAGGAGTAAAGAGTTAGACGAAGAAGAAATGAAAAAAAATGTTGCAGAATGGCAAAATAATATAACCAATAAACCTTGCAATCCTGTTCCTGAAGAAAAAAAACTTGGGTATCAAATTTGGGATGATTGTTTCTATAAAGATAATAAATTAGTTTTTGAACATAATTTGGTTTATGAAATTGTTCAGAATGGAGATGAGGAATACAAAAATTTTGTAGAGACAAAAAAATGGGGAGATGGAGCAGGAGAATGGCTAAGATTACAAGTCAATAACAACTTAAGAATATTTCTTGCAAGTAATGGAGGATGTGGAGGTTGCATATATACAGGAGTATATTTAGACATTAATTTATCTAATAATAAAATTGAGATGAAATTTGCTGATTTGCCCTATGCGGGTAATACTATTTTTTCTCCGGATAATCATTACGCTTTTTATATTAATGTTTCACATTTTTATAAGGGCACCACTGATATAATGCTTTATGATTTTTCTGAATTGAAAAATAAAGGAGTAATTTATACTATCCCGGAAAATTTAAGTATTCAGCAATGCGGGGATGGTTGTTATATGTATAAAGAAGATGCTTTTTGGCTAGATAATTATAGAATTCAATTAAATCTGTTAATTCGAGGGGAAAGTGGTGTTGTGATGCCTGATGAAATAAAATATGTTGATGAACCGACAATTATTGATATTCAAAAATTTTTATAAATTTTTGAATATCAATTTTATATAAAGTTTGAAAGCTGTTCGAGAAACAAATCTCTTTTGAAGAAAAAGGAGAATTACAATGTGTAAAAGAGTTTTTTTCGCAATGATCGTGATGATTTTGGCATGCGTCAATTTTCTTTTCGCTCAAGATCAGTATCTGCCTTTTATGGCGGGGGAAAACTGGACATGCAATCAAGGAAATTCCAGTCCTGTGAGTCACAAAGATAACAGCTCGACTGAATATGGCTTCGATTTTATAACTGATAATTGCAAGCATAAGCCTATCGGATCCAATGTGCTTGGGCCGATGAGTCTGGATTTTCGGGATGAGAGGTATATTATACGAGTTGATAAAAAATTTGGAAATATTATTCATTTTGATTTGGCTGTATTTTTTCAAAGATGTGGTTAATTATTTTTGGTGTTTTAATTTTAATCATAAGTTTCTATTTAAATTGTAATGCTTGCGATTAGTAATAAATTTTTTTATATAAAATTTATTACTAGTCATCTGCATTACTTTAATAGTTGGATTACTCATGTGTGTGATTTTTAGTCCAATTGTAAGCTTAATAGGTTTTTCTATTATTTTTTATTTTTCTTTTATTATTCAGGATTTAATCTGTTTTGTGATAAATACAGCCACAAAATTACTTCACATATATTTTCATGAATACTTTTCTAAAATGAAATTAAATATAAATATTGGCGAACTGTTTCATGCGACATCAGAAAAAAGTGAACATCTTAAGATTATAATTGTTATTACTAAAATATTTTAATAATTATGCAACTTCTCTTTTCGGATTTAATAATTTTTTAATAATTATTTAATCTTTGTTTGTTATGGTTGGCGCGTAAGTTAATTAACGCGGTCTTTGAAAATTAGGTTTTATATTTATTTTCTATCTGATACATTTATATAAATGCTGGTCAGATAGATTAAATTTTTATTTTTTAACTTTTTAGTAATGAAAAAATTGATCTCTATTTTCTTTGTGCTGGTTTTTGGTTTAAGCGCTTGTAGTTCTATAAATAATATTTCAACGGACTCCGCTAACCAAAATACGGATAAAGAGAAGATCAGTTCGGATATTGAGGAAGGAAAGAAAGTTGAAAAGAGTGAAGGAGAATTGGATGATCAAGAAGCAGAAAAACCTATTGACGATTGGCAAAATAATATAATTAATAAACCTTGCAATTCCGTTTCTGAAGAAAAAAAGATTGGTTATCAAGTTTGGGATGATTGTTTGTATAAAGATAATAAATTAGTTTTTGAACATAATTTAATGTACGAAATTGCGCAAAATGGCGGCGAGGAATATAAAAACTTTTTTTATGATAGAAAATGGGGAGAGGGAGCGGGAGAATGGGCAAGATTTGAACTTAATAATAATTTAAGAATTTTTTTAGCTAGTGCAGGTCCGTGTGGAGGTTGCTACTTTACAGGATCTTATTTAGAAATTAATAAATCGAATGAAAATATACAAATTAAATTTGCAGATTTGCCGCCAATTGATAAATCAATTATTTCTCCAAATAGTCGATATGTTGTATATGTTGATGTTCCAAATTACGACAATGGTCCAACAGAAGTCAAGCTATATGACTTTTATGAATTAAAAGACAAAGGAGTTATTTATACTATTCCCAGAGAATTGACAATTCAAAGATGTTACGATGGGTGTTATATCATTGAGGAAGACAGATATTGGCTAGATGATAATAGATTAGCTTTAAAAATAATGAAACGCCAAGATCAGGATATGACTGACATTGATAAAATAGAATATGTTGGAGATCCAGTTATTATTGATATAAGAAATTTTTTATAAATTTTTGAATATCAATTTTATATAAAAATGTTTTCGCAACCAGAACTCTTCAAAAAACAAGGAGACTAACAATGTGTAAAAAGACTGTTTTCACAATGATCCTGTGTGTTTTGATGTTCACCAAATTTCTTTTCGCTCAAGATCAGTATCTGCCTTTTATGGCTGGAGAAAACTGGCTATGTACTCAAGGGAATAAAAATCCAGCAACCCACAAAGATGGAACCTCTACCCAATTCGCATTTGACTTCGCAAGTAACTATTGCGATCAAAGACCAGTAGTTTCATCAACAAGCGGACGAGTAATTTATATTGCTAATAATGATTTTATTTACGGTAATGCTGTGGTTGTGGAAAGTTCTTACATTGATGAAAATGGCATACTTCAAAATGACAATTTTCTGTATGCTCATATGAGTAGAGTACTAGTTCATGTGGGACAAAATGTGTTTCGTTCTCAAGTGCTTGGCATATGCGGCCATACTGGCTATGTTATTCCAATCAATGGAAATGGTGATCATATGCATTTTCAGAGAAATGATAAGTTCAGCTGGAGACCCATTTCCAAATCATCCTATTTCACTGATGTCCCTACCAACGGAGGTGTTCCTATTGAAAGTCTTATAGTATACCACCGTTCCTCCAACGACTACCTTTTTACTCGTAAAGCGGGGTCTATCGGATCCAATGTACTTGGGTCGATGAGTCCGGATTTTCGGGATGAGGCGAATAAAACCGGTATTTACTGGTTTTATCCGTGGTCGCAGGAGAGAACGAGAAACTGTTTCATTCAGCGGTATCTGAACAACTATTCAACGCTGGTTTATGACGCGCTTAATGGCAGTCATGAGGTGTATTATGTGAAACTGGGGTTTGCGGATGATAACAATTTTGGATGGGTGAAAAACGGCGGACCGAAAACGGGATTGGGGAATCCGACTTCTGATGAATTTCTTCAGAATAATTCGCGGTACTCTTATCCCACTTCCAGGCAAAATTTCCAATTTGGATATTTGACCTGGAATGAAAGGTCCGGTATTTCCATGCGGGATTGGCAGGGAATCGAACTGGCTTCTATTTTTGATCAGTCTTTAAGTCCGATTCCCGGCGGTGAATTTGCCGGTAGCGGTAAACCTCCAAAATGGAATCCTGCTATCAGCTATTTTTTCGTGGATACCTTTAACCGTAATCGGGAACTTTTCAAGTTTTACCATCCTTCGGAGCATATGAGCAGATTCGGTTCTTCCAACTGTTACGTGCAATCTTTTTATATCAACAGCTATTATGACAGTGTTTATACGGATTTTGTGGTTAGTACTTGGATGATGATGAATATGGGGGAACTTGCGGATGGTGTTCTAAATAATCTGCCGCAAATTCCCTGCGCTCAAAAAATCGATTTCGGAAAATCAATGGGGGGTCGGAAAGCATATCCTATCAGATTTTTCCTTGGTTATTATCGGGATCCCAATGATCTAAATAATGACGGAAAATATGATAAATATGATCTTTTCGGGTTTCCCATTTCCGATGAAATCCGATTTTCAAGCAACAATGTGTATTACGTGGTCCAGTTCTTTTCCAAAAAGATTTTGGTTTATCGTAATTCCGCGATGTTTGAAGCGGATTATGATTATATCAAACAATATGGCTGGTATCATATTTTGGGGCTAACGACTCCGATGACTTTCAACAAAGAAAATCCGGTGTGTACTTTGCCTCTCAGTCAAACAGCGGAAGAAATTTATTCTCTCGCGAGTCTTGATGATTGCGAAGCCGGAGATTGCGGAGTTTCGGAAAATGTTCCGGAGCTTGAGCCAAGCCAAGAAATGAACGTGGCGGATCTGAATGTTTCCGCTTTCACTGATGTCAATAATCAAACCGGCGTGATTTATCGCGCCGGATCAACTTCAGTGGAATTGCTGATTTCCATCAGTAATAATTCGGGATTTCCGATTTCCACGGATTCATCCTTAAATATTGCTTTGTCGAAAGATAGAGAAATGTCTTCGGATGATCGGTTCGTGGAAAGTGTCTACTTGCCTCGGTTTGAGGGGTATCAAAAACGGTCGTACAGACTTTATTTTGATACTCCTAATACTTTTACGATCGGTGATTATTTTCTCATCGCTTTCGCGGATTCCGACAATCAAATTCCGGAAAAAGATGAAACCAACAATATTGCAATTATGGAGGTGCAAATAACTGCTTTTACGACCAAAGATATTGACGGGGACGGGTATGTGTCCGTGGAAACAGGGGGTAATGATTGTAATGATTACGATCCTCTGATTTATCCGGGGGCGAGGGAATTCGGCAATGACGGTATTGATCAGGATTGTGATGGGGTGGACAAAATTCATTCCGGTATTACAATTTCGGTTATGCCGGAACAGGCTGCGAATCTCCAAAACATAGTTCGGAACGCGGAAAACGGGGATACTGTTTTCTTCCGCAAAGGGATCTATTTCCTAACGGGTTATATTTCCACTTCCGGCAAAAAGGTAAAGTTTGAGGGCGAGGATACGGTAAATACTATTATTGACGGTTCCCGCTCTTACGGCAATTGCTTTTTTGTCAACAATCCAGAGGTTACTATTTCCAATCTCACGATTCAGAATTGTGAGCGAAATGGGGTGGAAGCTGACGGATTCGGTCTAAAAGTCGCTAATCTGATAGTTCACGGCTGCTCCAATGATGGTATCAGGGTGACCAGGATCAGCGAATATGACAAGGGGGAAATTCTTAATTGCCTGATTTATGGCAATGGAAAGCGCGGTATCTATATTAAAGACGCGAGTGCGGATATTAAATTCTGCACTATTGCACTGAACATGGATGACGGGTTGGGGATTGATCTTCTTCAATCCTCTCCCCGATATTTCAATTTCACAGCCAATATTTTCGCGGAAAATTTCGCCCATGGTATTGATTATTATGGCGCAAGTGGTGTTTTTAACATTATTTTCTGCAATATTAGCGGCAATGCATTCAACTATCCGTTCACCACGGATGAAAGGAGCAAAAATTTTATCGGCCTGAATACCGGATTTTATGATTTTCTCAACAATGACTTTTCGTTATCGCCCAATTCCGGACTGATCAATAAAGTTCCGGCGGAATATGTTTCCGGCATTAACTTTGATGTCTTTGGTAATCCTCGGATTGCTGAAGATAAAGCGGATGTCGGGGCAATTGAATATTCGCCGGAAGCTTTTAACAAAATATTCTGTCAGGGTTTTTATGACGGTAATAAATCTTTGATGATTCATTATCGGGAAAATATCAGTCTGCAGGATATTATTGACAAGTGCGTGAATGACGGCGATACAATGAAGGTCGGGCCGGGAATCTATTATGTGAATGCTCTTTCCTTTCGAGGAAAGAATTTTACTTTGAGTTCTGTAAACGGTCCGGAATCAACGATTCTTGACGGCAGCCGCGGGACTAGCCATGGGGTTTACTTTGACCATATCAGTTTTGCTGTTTTGGATGGTTTTACGATTCAAAACTGCAAATCGCGGGGAGTGGAGGTGAATCAATCTTCACCTACTCTGCAAAATCTGATTGTCAAAAACAATCAAAGCATCGGGATTTATTTTGTAAATTCCTATGTGCAAGAATCCATGGTGCAAAACTGCATAATCCATGATCATCCGGTTTCAGGACTGGTGGTCAATACGGCAAAAGTCAGGATGGAAAATGTTACGGTCGTGAAAAACGCTTACGCTGGCATTGCCTGCATCGAGTCTGTTTCACGCTGTGATATTCGAAACTCTATTTTGGCCTTTAATGGTTGGGAAGGAGTAAACAGCAAAAATAACGCTCAAATTCTTTTACTAAACAATGATTTTTACGCAAACGTACGGGGAATTTCCAATGTGAATGTGGACAAGTCCACTTTATTCACACTTGATCCGGGATTTTTTGATCTTCAAAACAGGGATCTGCATCTGAAGTTCGAGTCTCCTCTGATTGACAGAGGTACAAACAGTGTTTTCGGTTCTTCCGACATCGACGGAGAGGCGCGGATTTTCGGCAGCTTTGCGGATATCGGCGCGGACGAGTTTATGATTACCTGTGAGGATTATTGGGGTTCGGGGATTTATGTTTTGGCGCCGGAAGATAACTTCACGCTGCAGAATTTCATTGATGAATGCGTGGCTACAAACGATGTGGTGGAACTGTTACCCGGGGTTTACAATGTGGATTCTCTGGATTTTCGAGGGATTAATTTTTCTTTGAAATCCGGAGACGGGCCGCTTGTAACAATTCTTGACGGCAGCAAAGGCAGCAGTAAATGTCTGTTTTTAGGTGCCGGAATCACTGATGAAACTGTGATCGACGGTTTGACGATTCAAAACTGTCAATGGGTGGGGATCGAAACTCGGGATGCAAATCCGGTTTTTCAAAATCTGATTATCAGAAACTGTAAAAGCGTTGGTATGTTTATTACCAACAAACTTGACCGGCCGGTAACGATTTTCAATGTTCTTGTTTCTGACCTGCCTTATTCCGGCATTGTGATCTACAATGCTCTGGCTGATATCTCCTACCTGACTTCTGCGTTCAACGGATATGCGGGTGTGGCTTGCATGGTCAACAAATCAAAATGCCATATTTTTGATTCTATTCTGGCTTTCAATGGCTGGCAGGGAATCAATGTGGTGGAAAATCCCATAATATTCACTGAAAACGTGGATATTTTCGGGAATGTTCTGGGGGCCACCAATTCCTCGATGTCGTTAAATTACTTTTCCGCTGATCCCATGTTTGACGCTGATCTTTCCTCTAGTCTCAATATCGGGGCTCAATTCTAATCCTTCTTCTCCACGCATGGCGCGGATTCGAAGGATGTTTCATTACTTCTTAAGTTATAATCGCGTTTTTTTTAACAAAAACAAAATCTTAAGCGCATGATAATCATGTCAGCTTGGAATATGTTTTTTTGAAAAGCCCTGTCTTTTATGATAGGGCTTTTTCATTAGACTTTTATTTCGGCAACCCGCTATATCCGGCTGCAATTTCTTCTGCTGACAATACTTTCTCATACAATCTCACATCATCAACTTTACCTTTAAAGAAGAAGGCATTGCCATAACCTCCCACATATAATGGTTTGCTTTTGGCCCATTTGATATTTCCGCTCTGCGCTTTTTCTCCCACTAACAAGCCATTCACATAGGCTTTTATTTTCTGCCCGTCATACGTTAAGGCTATATAATTCCATTGGGAAAAGTTAATCACTGATGGTACATCCAACACTGCTCTTTGGCCAGCTTCATTGATGATCCCGACTCTTAAGGTCCGATTATTAAATAACGTTATCTCATAACTTAAACTCTTGGTTATTAATACTTGTGATGATGATGCTGTGTTCTTTTCCGGAAACACCACAGCTTCCACACTGACTACGCTCTTCGGATTCAATGCCGCATTATCCGCTACCTGTGTCAAATTGCCGGAACCATTAAAGCTCACCGCCTGATCGATGATGCCGGCTTCACCTGCCACAGGACAATTAGTGCAACTTAAATTCAATCCATTATACCAAGAATCTACAAAACTCTTGGCTCCCATATTGTCATTAAATTCATATAAAGCGATATTCGGATCATTAAAAATTTCCTTATACTTTACCGCAATCTCTTCTTCACTCCATTTATAATTATATAAATTCAAACTATCCACTTTCCCTTTGAGCCAGAAGCCATTCCCCAGCGATCCAATACTGATCTCTTTACCCACGCTCCTCTTAATATATCCGCTTTGCGCTTGTTCTCCAACTAAACGACCATTAACATAGCCCCGAATCTTTTGCCCATCATAGGTCATCACCACATAATTCCATTTGCCGAAGGTCACTGCACTGCCGATATTCCATACCACTCGGCTGCCTGTTTCATTGGTAATTCCTAATCTTAATGCTCCATTATTCACAATCGTCATCTCATAATCTCCGTTCTTGGTTAATAATACCTGCGAAGCATAAGTACTGGTTTTATCCAAGTTCACCAAAGCTTCAATTGTGAGTTCTTCTTTCGGGCTGACAAGAATCGAATCAGCTACAGTCATACGATCATCTACTCCATCAAACAATATAGCCTTGTCAATCTTCCCTTCAGATTGAGCACCGGGACAATTTAGACCACTACAATCAGCATTAATCTCATTGCCCGATTCATCAGCAAAACTGGTGGCTCCGCTCGGATCATTAAATTTATACTGCAATATGTTCGTTAACTTCTGATATTTGGCTTTAATCTCCGCTTCATTCCATTGATAATTAAATAAATTAAATTGATCCATTCGGCCTTTAATATAAAATCCATTGCCTATAGATCCGATGGTGGCTTTGGTCTTGGACCAGCGGATTAATCCGGTCTGCGCCTGCTCTCCTATTAATTTACCATTAACATAACCTCGAATTTTCGACCCGTCATACGTCATCACTATATGATTCCATTTGTCATATTCCATGGCTACCGGAAATACCGCAACTACCCTTACTCCGGCTTCATTGGTGATGCCCATTCTCAAATTACGATTATTCTGCAAAGTAATTTCATAATCAAAATTCTTGCTTACAATCACATTAGAGGCAAAATTAGTATTCAATTGCAGATTTACCATTGTCTCAATCGTGATTTGTTCTCGCGGACTGATCAAACTTGAATCCGGTACATTGAGATAATCCGAGCTGCCGTCAAACAATAATGCTTTGTCTATCTTTCCCACCGCTTCCGCTTGCGGACAATTATTGCCGCTGCAAGTCGCTGTGATATTGTTGCCGGATGTATCAGCAAAGCTGCTCGATCCTAATCCTTCATTAAACTTGTATTCCAACATCTGTGATCCTCCCATGCCGCTAACGTTTATTACATATGGATTCTCGTCCTGATCGTTGTTTTGAATACTGATTTGTGCATTTTTTACTCCTGCTGACTTTGGAGAAAATTTAATTTTAAAATTGTCACTTTCATTTATAGCAAGAATATTTTTTAATGGTTGCTTAGTAATAGTAAATTCATCAGAATTTACCCCTTGTAATTTGAGTATTGGACTAGTTGTTAATTTTAATACATCTCCACCTTTATTTATAATTGTAAATTCCACTTCTTTTTCTCCAAGTGTTTTTACTACACCAATATTATAATTTCCATTATTTATTATTTCAGTTTCTGAAGTAATAAATATGTCAGGCTGCAAAAAATCGGAGGTGGTTTTGAAACTCCATGGATAACTATAAATTTTATTTCCAGCGGTATCATTAGCGGCAACTTGCCAATAATACGTCTGTCCCGGGATCAAGTTATTAATATTATAGCTTAAATTATTTGTTAATATTCCGGTATCCGGATCATCAGGATTGCTGTTAAATATAAAATTATAATTCGTAAAGGTTCCTCCGGATGTTTTCCATTCCAATTTAAGAGTGCTGGTTTCAACTGAAGCATTTTGCGCCGGAGTTACCGCGTTTACACGATAATTTTTAATTTTACTAAAATCAGCTGTGTTGTACATTAAAGTATCTTCTCCTTCGAGATGATAATCATAAAATGCTGTTAATCTGTCGCCAACTTTTGTCAAAATAATATTATAATTACCCACATAAACTGTTAAAGGCGAAATTCTTGCTTTATAATAAATTCCATTTTGATCATAAGCTGAATGATAAACTTTTGAAGTATTCTCCTCGGCTTCTAAACTTTCAATATAAATAACATCAAATTGCGCGCTATTATTGTTAGCTACTGAATAGTCTTCCAGTTGCGCGTTACCCTCCTTTAATTGAACCAACTTTTCTTCCACGGATTTTAAATAAGCCGAAGAAGTATTATAAGTAAATACAATTTTATACAAATTATTTTTCCATGCGGTTTTTTCACTTGCTCTTAAAAAAAGCTGCGCAAATTGATTATTGCCAAGATGAATTATATTAAAATCTCTTGAATTATAAAAATACTCATTATTTTTCATCTCATTTAATATTTCATTTTTATAGATAAAATTATTCGCAGTTAGAACTTGCTCTAAATCTTCCGGAGTATTGATATTATCCAGCCAAAGATAATTTGTCTGATTATTTGGATCTTGTTTTACTATAAGATAAAATTTAGCAGCATCACCTGAATATTTGTTAATTTTGCTTTTTAAAATATCTTTTTTTGGCGCGACAATCGGTGAAGACCAGTTCTCGTCAGGTTTATTTATAATAAATAATTGATTTGAATGTACATAGCCAGCAAAGGGGATGTTATTAGCAATAGCCATAGAATTGGTTTCTAATCCGACATGATCAGGAGTTATGGTTTTTTCCACATTCCAATTGCCAAATCCTGTTCCTCCACGATATTTAAGATATCTTGTTCCGGACCTTGTCGTTAAACTCCATCCTTCAGTCCAAGTAATATGAATCTTGCTTCCATCAAACACAATTTTCGGAAAATTTGAATCCGTGTTGTCAAATGAAATCTCTTCCACTCCAATAATGTTTCCATTCAAGACTTCAGCATAGTAAATCTGACTTTGATCGTTGTTTTCCGTATTGCCGGATAAATTATCTTTATACACCATATGGATCTTTCCTTCAGAAGATTTAACAGCTTCAAGTTGATAAAATTCATGTTCAATTTGTCCTGATAAATTGTAAACAAATTCTTTTATAATAACAGGGTTGTTCCAAGTACCGTCGCTATTTTGTTTTCGATATATCAGGCGAATGTGTTTTCCTTCAGGGTCTGTAGGTAATCCATATTTCTCCTGATAAATAAATTCTTTGCTACTATCATTATTATCAAAAATTTTATGAACACGAATTATTTTTCCATTGTCAGTAATTTTAATTCCAGTGGGATTTCTATCCTGCCACGGCGCGATTGGGGGACTAGTATTATCTATAATTTCAAATACATTCGATAAAATTTCACCGGAATTATTATTTTGATCTACTGCTGTAATTATAAAATAAGCCTGATCACCAACCAATGATGCTTCAAACGGCATTTTATAACGATACGAAGTAGTAGTAATATCCAAATCCTCCGCAATTACAGTATATGTACTTCCATAACGCAGTTCCAAGGAAGCGATAGACGCTAAATTATTTTTAGCGGTAATTGACCATGAGATTTCTTTTTCTCTTCCAATTATCCATTGATTATTTTCCAAACCATTTATTTGAATTGAACCGGTTGGCAAAGTACCATCAATTATTTCAAAAGGCCCCCATTCTTTTGATTCAGAAATATTATCCCTATAATCTCTCAAAATAGCCTTAATTTTATATCCTTGTCCTAAATAAGTTTCCGGAATGTACCAATCAAAAGCAACATAACTGTTCGAATCAGCCGAATATGTGCCAATAAAATCCCAATAAGATTCACTCGGATTATAAACATAAAAATCACCTTCTTTTAATTTTATATTATCCGCACCTATAGCAAAGATTTCTGAATAATTTTGATTTTTTATTACGTAATTTTGATGATTTTTAATCTCTACAGAATTTAACACCGGATTTTCAGAATCTTCTTTTAAATGCGTAAAAACTCTTACGTTTTCTGTTAATACATTCGGCTTAATTGCTATTTTAGTTAAAAGAGTCTCATAGATATCATCAACCAATCTTTCAGCTACCGCGCCATTGTAAACTTTGTCATAAATTAATTCGCCATTCTCGTTACTAACAGAACCAACTCCAATTCCGGAGGTGGTCATATTTGGAAGAGTTTCATAATCCATAGTCAATACACCTTTTGCTTGTCCTGAATTTCCATATTCTGTCGAACTTGTAAGCACTTCCGTGATATCAGCTCTCATATACAAATTTTCATTGGAAGCTTGTACTCCGGAAATAAATTCATACCAGGTATTATCTTTAAAAATACTCGAAATATAATAACCGGGATCATCCTCATTCCCCAATCCAACATATTTCCATTCAACCGCGCCTTTTTCTCTAAAGCCCATAATCTGCTGAAAGCGCTCAGTATCTTCTTTGTTATTATATCTAAAGCCTATTGCGGGTTTTCCGTTAATCACATATTGATAAGCCAGATAATATAATTGAACAGCCGGAGAATTATCGGGAGCATTGGCAAAAGTGAAATTATTATCACTCCAGTTATTATCGTGATTAGAATCATTTGTATTTTCAAAATAAAATTTGAAGTTTGTTAAACCTTTTATTCCTTGGGTTTCTGTGATTTGTAATGTCAAAATTCCTTCTTGAAATGGTCTTAATAGAAATCCATTTTGATTAATATTTTTACTTTCAAAAAATTTAAAATTATCCACAAAAGTGTAGAAATCGACTTTCGCGGTTTTTAAATACCCTTTATTTTTAATAGTAATTTTAAATTCAGCTGTACTTTTATTTACTAAACTACCATCGCTTTGAACATTGGTAATTATTAAATTCGACCGTGCTAAAGCCTCCATGGCCGCGAGGTTTGTTGAAATATTTAAACCAAAATTTCCATTAACGCTTTGATTATCTTTTAAATATGATCTGATTATTTCCAACTTTTCCGGACTATGTTCATAAAAATTAAAACTTCTCGCTGTATAAGCAAAATCAATTAATGATTGCTCATTATTAAGAATATTAGTATTTTCATCGTAAACACTTGCCAAATAATTCAACATCAAATCTATTTTTGCTGAAATATTTATTATATTTCCATTGCCCGCATCAAGTGTATATCCATCAAAAGGCTGTAACACCTTTAAGGTTTCGTTTATTAAATGATAACTCGGGGAATTGCCTTTTTCATAATATACACTTCCATCAGAATTAATTTTCTGTAGAAGATAAAATAGTGGCCCTACCATATTATCATTACCAATCAAAGTTAAGATATCCAATACTTCAATACCGGTTAAAATATCAGAGTCATATTCCGCGTTATAAGGAATTCCCAAATTACTTTGCATTGAATTTAAAACTTCATTTAATAAATTCTGATAATCTAAATTTTTTAAAAACTTTGCTTTTATAAGGCAAGCTTTTTCTCTATTATTTTTTGGTGTTTGGTTTAAAAGATAATTTAAAGCGTTAGAATATTGATCATTATCAGTTAAACCAAAATCCATAAGAAGCGATACTGTCTTGCAAGTATTTATAAACTTTTGTTCAGTTCCAAAACTACCATCTTCATTCTGAATATTAGATAAATAAAATAAAGTATTATCAACCGGTTCTTTTTCAATTCCCTCATAATATTGAATTAGTGGAATTTCTAAAGTGTCCGCGCTTGCTCTGGGCAAAATCAAATCCTTTATTAAATCAATTAAACCATTCTTTTCGATAGCTTTTTTGGCATTTTCATCTTTAATATCCTGCAAAGTTTTATTTTTAACTTCAAAATTCATAATAGAATTTTTAATTTCCGGCTCTTTTATGAATTGCAATTTATTAGGTTTAATTAACTGCAAATCATTTAAATCCAACACTTTCATGTCTTCTATTTTTTCGACTTCAATTTTTTCACCTGTAATCATGCTTATTTTAATTTTCAGATCTTGTTTGCTTAATTCCCCCTGTCGATATGCGCGCACTAATTCTCTTATTTCTTGAGGAACATTATATTTTTCCATGGCAAAATCATCACTCATTTTTCGCTGAAATTTTTGAATAGTTTTTAACTCTTCAAAGTTGCCCTGAGATTCCAATGCGGCCATCTTTTCCATAAAATCTCTTTCATCCTCATAGAGATTGGCCGGCGCGTCCCAATCCGCTAAAGCCCAATGGATTTCCGGCACAACTTCATTATTAAATACGGCTGAAGTCTGATTTGTCGAATTTTGAGTTTCCAAGTTTGTTTCCGCGAAAGAAACTCCGTTTGTAAGTTGAGTTGTTAAAAAGGCAATCAAAATAAAATTGAATAGAATGGATCTGAATTGATTTAGCATAAATCCAATTTTAGGAATATTAAATACAAAATATATTAAAACTAAGCAAACAAATTTTATTCTGGAAGCAAACATAATAAAATAATTAAATTAAAAAATTTATTTCCCAAATAAAGCCTTAATTCTCTTTTTCGAAAAATAAACAAAAATCGCTAAGTTAAAAGCAATAGCCGCTAAATTAAGTAAAGAATAAAAAAACAAAACAATATTAAAATTGCCTATAATAGTAAGGAAAACCACACCTGTGCCAAGAATTAATAAATAGATAGATTCCAAAATGGAAAGCACTTTAATTATAATCCTCGCCCAGTTTTTTCTCATCACCAAAAAATAAGATAATCCCCATGAAAAAATTGTTGATAAAACAAAAATAATTCCTCTTGTTAAGGGAGGAAATGATTCGTAAAAAAATACTGCAAAAGGACTCAAAATAAACAGTATAATGATAAACTTAAAAAATCCCGGGAAAGAACGAAACTTTTCCATTGAATAAATTTTTTAAAAGATAAAAACTCCTTTACTTATAAAAGGTATTCCATAGAACAGGACAAATCAAGTATCTAAGCCATTTATTTATAATAGTGTCAAGAAAAAATTTATAAAACTTCGAAATTGAAAAATAAAAGCATTCAAAAAAATATAAAATCAGCTTTTTTAAAAAGATTGGATGATGTAAATTTTTAATTAATATGGGATACACAACAAGTTTTATCGGGAAATTAAAAATAAATAAAGTGCTGGATGAAAGCGCTATATTGGAGATTAAAAAATTAAATAAATACAAACCACAAGAGAGAGATAAAACTGAGCCACTTAAACCCCATTCATATTGCCAGTGGATTGTTGATAAAGATAAAAAACATATTATATGGGACGGACAAGAAAAATTTTATTATTATATTGAATGGCTTGAATACATAATTAAAGAAATACTTAAACCTAAAAATTATCTTTTGTCCGGAGAGTTAATTGCTGTAGGCGAAGAGAGTGAAATAGATATCAGCAAAATTATTGTAAAAAATAATAAAATAACGCATAAAAAATTTAACAAAGAAGAAATTGCTGAATACAAGGAAAAACAAGAACAAGAAGCAGAAAAATTTGCGGGTGATATATTATTTCAATCAAAGGTAGATTGTCAGCCAGTTGAGAATAGGACATTCGTGTCTTTATATGAGTTCCTTTTTAAAGGGATTTTCAGTAAAAATTATCTTAATAATTTAGTACTTATAAAGGAAAAAGACGGCTCTATTAATCTTTATAATATTTCAGTGGATGAGTTAAAAAATGGTAAAATAACAAAACAATCACTGGTTTATCATCGCAATCATGGTTTTAACATCCCTATCTCCAAAATAACTGAAATAATTCATTATAATTCACCATTGTTTAAATTGATTTTAAAGACAGATAAAGTCTATTGCATTTGTAGAACTAATAGACCTTGGCTAACAAAAGAACTGTTTTATTTTCAAGATGATCAAATCATATCTAAAATAAAAGCATATATGCCATCTGAGAATGCGGCTTTTTTGTATTATAAAAGCAAAGATTCTTATTTGTACTATGTTTTATTTAAAAAATTATTAGGAGTTCTCGTAACTGTAGGTCTTTTAATATGTGGAGGGATAGGTATGATCGTTTTGGCAATTATGATTTCGTTTATTGGGATTATATTGTTAATTTTCTATTTATTAGCAATGAAAAAACTTTCCAATTCAGTATATTATTTGTCTCTTAATCGTCTTTTTAAGACAAAAACGGGGGGGTAAAAAGTGCGCGATTTATAAACAGGCCAAAAAACTTGCGTATAAAAAAAATGTTGCTAATAGTGTTTCTTATAGTTAAGTTGAATTTAATTTAAATTTAAATCTATTCACATGAAAAAATTTTTTTTAATATTTTTTCTAATCATGTTTTTTTTATGTATTAAATTGGTGTCTGCTAAAGACTATATTGATTTGAAGCCTTATTACCAATACAAAGACAGCATTGTAAAACTTGTAGAGGAAAATATTATGACGGGTTACAGCGATGGAACAATCAGACCGAATGATTTAATCAATAGAGCTGAATTTTTAAAAATAGTTATGTTAAAAAATGAAATTAAGCCATCCGGCGAAAATTGTTTTGTTGATGTAAAAAACGAATGGTTTGGCCAATATATATGTAAAGCGAAAGAAACAGGAATTATTAGTGGATATAGTGATGGTACATTTAAGCCAGAACAAAATGTATCAGTTGTAGAAGCTTCAAAAATATTAATCGAAGCTAAAAATATATTAATTTTCGATAGATTCGAATATAATCTTTGGTTTGAACCTTATATTACAAAAATGAGCGAAGAACGTGCTTTACCATATAGTTTAACAAAATTTGACCATTTGATAACCAGAGGAGAAGCTGCAGAAATGATTAAAAGATTATATGGTGATTTTGACAACTATGAAAGTTTGAATTTTGAAAGTTTAGAAATAATGTCAAATTCGTCTCCTGAAATCGCATTTAAATATAAATATGGAATAACTGAAATGCCTACGGATATAGATTATGCATCTTTTTATAGAATAAAAAATGGAGGACTTGCTTATACAAATGAAGTATTTTACACTGAAGATGCCGAAATATATCGTGATGACAATTATATTTATTGTTATAAAAGGGATAATGATGTAGGTATATTAGAAAGGTTACCTGAAGTAGATGCAGAAACATTCAAAATGTGGGATACAAAAAGTGGACGATATATAAGTGACAAAAATTATATTTATGAAGAATATGATAGATGTTTAAAAAAGGAGATTAAATTAGATCCATCTATAAAAAATTTTTACAGAGATATTTTTAAAGATGAGAAAAATATTTATTTATATCAATATGATATCCTGACTGACAAAGGGGATTTAGTAAAATATGAAGATATTTCAAGCTCTGATTTTGAACATTTTAACTTAAAACTAAACGGAAACGATTCAGATTTTTTTCATGATAAAAAGTCAATTTATGTACGTCTGTATGAAGGAATTAAAAAATTAGATTTTGATAAAGCAACCTTTAAATTAGTAAACGATGAGCATTGGATATTATTTAAAGATAAGAATGGAGTTTATGTTTCAATAAGCAGTGCATTGGACAATTACATAAAACTAGATGATATAGATAAAAATTCTTTGAAAGTTCTTGTTTCAAATGAAATTTATATTTTATTCAAGGATAAAAAAAACTTATATTCTATTTATGGTGATCATAATATAGTAAAAACTGATAAAATTGACTTACATAATCTAGAAATAGTAAGAGTACTAGACAGTTACGAGGAACCAATATTTATCAAAGATACACATCATGTATATAGTTTACCAAAACTTGAGACTTTAACTTTTGCTAATCCTGATGATTTTGAATATGAAGTCTTAAAAAGATATGGATGGTCAGGCAAATTATATCCTCACTATATAAGTACAAATAGTAGTATTTGGGTGCTAAGTTTTAAGTCAGGAAAATATACGGGTGAATACAAAGAATTAACATTCGCTGATCCCGATGATTTTATATATGAAGATTTGTGGGTAGGGGATTATAATGAGAACGTCGGTTTTCATTATATAAAAGTCAATGGTTATATTTGGTTCCCTGATTTTGCAACTGGAGAATATATTAAAATGGATATGATTGACGAAAAATCTTTTGAATACCTTGCTGTATTTAGTGAAAATTTTGCACAATATGATGAGCAAACCGGGAAACCTCTTAAAGAACGGCATTTATTTATCATGGCAGACAAAAATTATCTTTATCTTTTCGATTTTGAGACTGGTGAACTTAAAAAATTAAGAACCTCAATTGATTTTTCTTCATTTAGCGGTATTTTTGGTGGTCCGTTTTTTAAAGATAAAAAAGCTGTATATTTTATTTCATCAAAAGAATTTTTTGTCATAGAAGAGGCGGATCCCGATACTTTCGACTTTAAATATCCGGAGGATTACAATCTTCCATATTATTTTGAAGATAAAAACTTTAAATGGATTTATGATGAAGCTTCGAATTCTTATAAACGAGTTTCAAAATCAGATTAAGTGAGAATAATTGGGTTTTATACATAAATATTGATGATAATTTTTAAAACTATCAGTCAATTTTTGAAATTTTTTCATAGAATTTATAAATAAAATAAATATTAAATTTTAATAAATCTGTTCACCATTTTCTTTTATTAAATTTGCAATCTGATTTTTCTCATTTAATTCAGTGAAATCTATATAAGGTTTTTCATTGTAAACATCATATTTTTCATAGCTTACGTGTTTAAAATTTTTCTTACCTAATTCAAAAATATCTTCAAAATATTTGGCTTTACCTTCAACATTCTGCTTAAATTCCACAGCTATCACACTCCTCAATCCATTCACTTCATCATTCATTTGGGCCAAATAAATCGATTTGATCTCATCATTTTTTTTTGCATACAAAATAAGGCTTTTTAGAAAAGCTTTTGGTTTTTTAGCAGGTATTCCGATCTCGAAAGTAGTTCCATTTTTTATACTTGAAAATGAATCTAAAATGCTCCCATCAAATATACTTGCCAGTTCTTTTAACGTAAATATTTTTACAAGTGACGAGCCCGGATTCATGATAAATGAATGTTGAAAACTTTCATTAAACAAATTCTTAAGCTTACATTTAAAATATCTCCTGCAATTTTCACTTTTATCATGCGTGGCTTCTTCCAATTTTTCATGACTCGTAAAAAATGGATACATTAACTCATTCTGAATTGTAAAAACAGGCATTTCCAAATATGTTTTTGTGTCTTCATAAAAATTATTAAAATTGCTTTCATTTTTTTTACCTCCTAAAAAATAAAATTCTGAATCGCTGAAAAGCAGATAAAAATCTTTCCTTTTAGAAACGTCGCGCCAAGATTCGACATACAGCTTTTCAATCTCGTTTTTAGCTTCATTTCGCATCATCTTAAACAATTCGATCAAATTTTTGTCGTCTACATGCCCTGATTCCCTCCTGTTAAATAAATTTTTAAAAAAAGTAAACATAATTATAAAGTTAAAATTTTATTATTATCCAGATCTAATAAATTCTATCACCATGCTTTTTGACTAGATTAGCAATAGTTTTTTTTTCATCTAATTCGACAAATTCTATATATCTTTCATTTTTAAAAGATTGATACATTATTTCATAAATTTCAGTAAAAATTTTATCTTTCTTTTGATCATTATTTTTAAATTGGAAAGCCATAATTTTCCTCAAACCATTTACAACATCATTCATTTGTGCCAAATAGATTGATTTAATCACTTCATTTTTTTTAAAATACTGCATTAATTTCTTCAAAAAATCTTCTGGTTTATTAGCACATTTATTAATGTCATACATTTCTTGAATATTTTTTATAGGAGGGAACAAATTAGATAAATCAATAAAATTTTCATTTAAAATGCAGGAAATCTCAAAAGGTGTAAATAATCTGGATAATAAAAATCCGGGATTCAAACAAAATGAATGATACAAATTTTTATTAAAAAAATCTTTGAATTTACATTTAAAATACTTTCTAAAAGCTTCATCTTTCTTGTTTTGCACATATTTTTCCAATTTTTCAAAGCTGCTAAAAAAAAGATATCGTGGCTGATTATGAAAAAAGTATTCAGATAATAAAACAACCCTATTATTCACTATGCTGGAAGATCGTTTATTAGCTAATTTATTATGCCCGATTATTTCTCCAAGAAAAAAGAATTCAGTTTCTCTAAATAATTGATAAAATTGTTTTCTCTTTGAAAAATCTTTAAATGTTGATTCTATAAATATTTTTTCAATTTTATTTGTTACATCTCCTAGTAAACTTTTCACCAAGTTTTTAAAAAAATAAATATCCGTATCTCTATCAAAAAACAAATTAACAATTTTGTTTTTTAAAAAATACTTTTCCATTATTTTATTTATAACATAAAATTCTAAAAGTAATAATAATAACAAATAAACTAACAAAACATTTTTTCCTCCGGTAAAAAACAGCCAGAGAATAAACATTAGAAAAAATACTAATATTATTAAAGGTTGCATTATGAGTAACGCGCTAAATAAAATACGAGCCCAGTCTTTTATCTCAACTAAAAAGAAAAGTATTACCCAGGACAAAGCCAGATATAATATAAAAAATAATGATGTAGAAATATAAGGCCCTAAACCAATTAGAATCAAAAAAAGAAACAATAGAAAAGGGTAAACCGCTGAATAAACTACGCAAAATTTAAAAAATCTAGGCAAAGAGAGAAAATCTTTCACAAAGAGAACGCTAATAAGTAAACCTCCTTTTAAAGGGTATTCCGTACAACTAAAGAAATCAAGTTCTCAGAGTAAAAATAAGTAATAAGATTCGGTTCTTCACGCAGCGCAAATTTTTTTCTAATCTCAGAAAACTTTAGGAGTTTATTAAACTGTTTATCAGTTATATATATTTTTTTCATTATCCAAAATTTATCTCCATCGTCAACAGTCCTTTCTCTCAACCTGACCAATACATAATCCTTGTAGAAATTCACTTTAAACAGTTTCACCGCAGTCTTTGATTGATAAAATTTAATTTTATAAGCTACAAAACTTTTATTCAACTCCTGCTCTGTTGTTTCCTCCAAAAAACTCATTTTCTTGAACACACTATGAAGCATCGTCCATTTTCTATACCCGACATCATGATATATCAACCTCTGGGCAAGATCGTAATCACTGATAGTTTTTTCTATAGATTCTTTTCGAAAAGGATTAAATTCAATAATTCCTTGATAAAATTTTGCAGATAATAATTTTTGATTCATAAGTTAAAATTCTAAGTAAATTTATTTCGTAAATACTTTTTCCAAAACTTCCCCGGTTTTAATGTCAATCCTAAAATTAAATCCGATCCAGTTGCTCACCCACAAATTGCCCTTGTCTAAAAACATAGCAGTATAAGAACCGTCCATACTTCCCCCTAAAATTTCCTTGGCTGTTTTTATCTGCCATAATTGCTTACCGTTATAATCAAAGGCAATGATATTGCGGCTTGCAAGATCATGCCATTTTTGTACATCTTTTATCTCCCAGATTAAATTATCATTATTATAATATAAAATTCTGTCATATTTTTTATCATCTTGATATCCGCCTGTTTCCCACAATCGTCCATGTTTATGAAACGCTTCAATGTTTAAACTACTATTTTTATATTCCTCAAATTTTTCCTTAGTTATCTGCACTACCTCCAAGTCAATATACTTCTTTATATTTTTATCTTTTAAATCAACTCCATTTACTTTTTCTAAAAAAAAATAATCATTCCAGTCTAGAAAGGAATATAAAAATACCAATATTATGTCATCAAGAATAAATATTTTTTCAAATTTTCGTGGAAAAATTATTTTTTCTCCGTTAAAGTTAATCATACAGTTAATTTCATCAATTAGAATCATAAAAAATGGATTAGGTTAAAGAGATTGAATAGACTTAATATCAAACCACTCTTTTTCTAACTTTTCTTTTGGTTTTTTAAACTGATACTGGATGACATCTCCTCCATCCCATGAACCTTTTGGATGATTCACCAATCCTTCCCAAAATTCTTCCGTCTTCGGCATCTTGACGTTCACTGCGTGAGTGGGCCTTTTCGGTAAGGCAAACTTTTTTTGAATTTCCTCGGGGGTCAGATGTTTGCCTGTTTTTGGGTCAATAATATCTGATTTTCTGACAAGCCACCTACCAACCATTTCCGTCTCACCTTCAGTATACACATGAGCAAACACATCCTCAACATCCACATCCGCTTTAAACAAACTTACCTCAGTCTTCGGCTTATACGGTTTGGGATCATAAGTTGACGGAAATGTTTTATTCACCGCCTCCGCCGATGTCTTATTCAGAAAACTTATTTTCTTCAACAAACTATGAAACAAATCCCACTTTCTCTGCCCGACATCGAATTTTATCAAGCGTTCCGCTAACTCCGGTTCATTGATGATTTTGTCTAGGTCCGCGTTGGAGCTTTAATTTCAAAGAACATTCAACTTTATTTCGTGTATATCTTCTCCAAAACCTCCCCTGTTTTTGGATCAACTCGATATGTCATACCCATAAGATTTACGACATAAAAATTGTCATTCTCCATATATAAATATGAATAAGATGATTGTCTTGAGGTGCCTTCAAGTTCCTTCATACTTCGCATTCTCCACATTTCCTTCCCTTCCGAATTAAAAGCGATCACATTACGATCCAACTCTTCGGCTATTATCTTGTCCGTACTCATGTCTCCATAAAATTTATTTTTTTCTTCTAACGAGGAAAAATAATTTTGATTTAATTCCGTATGTGATGTCCAGAGAAGAACAAATATAATATTTTTAAATAATAAAACCTGACTAATTTCCCATGGGAAGACATATCTTTTTCGTGGGCTGAATTTAATTATTCCTTTATAAAAACTTACTGATAAGAATTCTTGATTCATACTAAAGTTTAATTAATAAATTATAGACTTTCTGGATCTCCAAATGCACCTTTTTTTTCTAATTGTTTTAAATCCCCCATAAACTGATACTGCATCACATCTATCCTATCATCCCATTGTCCCGACCGATGATTAACCAACCCTTCTCTAAATTGTTCATCTATCGGCACTTTCACTTTCGCTAATTTTGTAGGTATTTTTGGCAAGGCGAATTTTTTATAAAGTTCTTCCGGAGTCAAATATTTACCGGTCTTCGGATAACTCCGGATCATTGATGATTTTGTCTAGGTCGGTGGCGGAACTTTAATTTCAAAGGACCTTTTTAAAGTTATTTGGTAAACACTTTCTCCAAGACCTCCCCCGTTTTTACATTTAAAATCAATCTACAATCAGCCCAATTCCAACACCATAAATTGCCATCTACTATCTCCATATTTATATAAGAACCATCATCGCTCCCCCCTACAACTTCCTTGGCGGTTTTGATTTGCCATAATTGCTCCCCATTTCGATTAAAAGCAATGATATTGCGGCTTGCCAACCAACTCAATTTTTTAAAATCATTTAATTCTCGTATCCAATTTTCTGCGCCATAAACTAAAATTTTATCATACTCCTTATCTTCTTCCTCTTCTCCAATTTCCCATAAGCGATTTCCCACTTTATCATAAGCCGTAATATGAAGTTTACCCTCTTTATATTTCTCATATTCTTCTTTGCTTATTCTTTTAACATCCACATCAATATATTTCCTTATTTTATCATTATATAAATCAAAACTATCTTCACCTTCCATCTCAAAATATTTATAATTCCAATAAAAAAATGGCTCTAATTTTATTATATAAATTTCGTCATAAAAAATAGATTTATGAATTTTACACGGAAAAATATACCCACCATGACCCAAAAAATTAATAAAACCATCCCGATAGTCTATAGTAGTTATTTTATTATTCATTTAAATTTAATTAATAAATAATTATAAAGATTGTTTATTGGTAAACCAAGCTGGATTTAATAGCTTTGTCTCCTTCTTAAACTGATACTGCATCACATCTCCATTATATGAACTATTACCATGATTCACCAATCCCTCCCAAAACTCTTCATCCTTCGGCATTTTAACTTTAACCACATGAGTGGGTTTGTGAGGTAAGGCAAACTTTTTTTGAATCTCCTCGGGTGTTAGATATTTGCCTGTTTTTGGGTCAATAATATCTGATTTTCTGACAAGCCACCTACCAACCATTTCCGTCTCACCTTCAGTATACACATGAGCAAACACATCCTCAACATCCACATCCGCCTTAAACAAACTTACCTCAGTCTTCGGCTTATACGGTTTGGGGTTATAAGTTGACGGAAATGTTTTATTTACCGCCTCCGCCGATGTCTTATTCAGAAAACTTATTTTCTTCAACAAACTATGAAACAAATCCCATTTTCTCTGCCCGACATCGAATTTTATCAAGCGTTCCGCTAGCTCCGGATCATTGATGATTTTGTCTAGGTCGGTGGCGGAACTTTAATTTCAAAGAGTGTTAAAAACTTACTTCGTATATATCTTCTCCAAAACCTCCCCTGTTTTTGGATCAACTCGATAATCAACTCCCAGCTCATTGCTGCAATATAAATTTTCTCCTTCAACATATAGATTAGTATATATGTCATTTCTGTAAATATCCTCAATAATTTTTATATCTTCCATTCTCCATAATTCTTTTCCTTCTTCATTAAAAGCAATCACATTCCGACACATCTCTTGAGAAATGATTTGCGACAATTCCAAATCTCCATAAAATCTATTTTTTTCTTCTGATGGCGAAAAATAGTTTTTAACGGTCATCTCATGACTAACACCTAAACGAACTAAAATTATATCGAAAAACAATAAAAGTTGCACGATTCTCCATGGGAAAACATGCCATTTTTCTCCATTAAAGCTAATTACCCCCCTATGGTAGTCTACTTTTAAAAATTTATCTTCTTTCATAAATCTAAAAATTAAATTATAAATCATTACCTCATAAGTTTTATATCCAGTATCTGGCCGATTTTATAATCAACTTGATATAGAAACCCTCGAAAGCCATAAATATACAACTTATTATCATCTATAGAATTGACCGTATTTTCAAATCCAAACGACATTGGCAACTTATTGGGCCACCGTTTTTCTTCCATTTCTCGATCATCGCCAAATCGCCACACCATTTCTCCATCTTTATTAAAAGCAATTACATCCTCAATAATATAATTTTTTTTAATTTCTTTTATTTTTTTGGTAGGAGGGAGATCATCTTTTTTTTCGAGATCAAAATGCAATGTATATGTATTTCTGACCTGTTCCCATATTTTTTTTAATTCATCGATTGATTCAATTTCATTCTCATAAAATCTTATCTCATTTTCTTTTGGCTGAAAAAAATAATGATGATTGAATAAGGTTCCGGATACTCCAAAGTTGATAAAAATAAAATCTTTATAGATTAATAAATCACTAATTGTCCAAGGAAAAATTATTTTTTTCTGAGGATTAAATTGAATTCTGCCCTCTTCTAGTTTTATAGATAACAATGGTTGATTCATATAAAAAATTAAAAATATTATAAATCTTTTGGATCACGAAAAATACCTAGAGAGTCTAAATATTCTTTATCATAATCAAAGTGATATTGAATCACATCTCCCCCAGTCCAATTGTCCTCCGGACGATGATGAGTCAAGCCTTCATAAGTTTCTAAATTAACGATTGGTTCCACGCTGACAACTTTATTAGGAATATAGGTTAGAGCAAATTTTCTTTGCAAGTATTCTCCGGAGAAATATTTTCCGGTTTTTGGATCAATAATATCTATTAATCTGGCATAAAATTGTCCGGCCAAATTATTATTATTTTCATCTTTAAAATAATATAATCTTCCCAATGTCCACGGCTCTATCTTTTCCGTATATTTAAACAATTTCACCTCAGTCCTAGGCTTATACGGCGGCCAGTACTTCGGATCAAATGTTTTATTCACCGCCTCCGCCGAAGTTTTATTCAGAAAACTCCTCTTCTTCAACAAACTATGAAACAAATCCCATTTTCTCTGTCCGACATCGAATTTTATCAAGCGTTCTGCTAACTCCGGTTCATTGATGATTTTGTCTAGATCCGCATTGGCTATACTTTCATCTATATCCTTTATAACACTTTCATTCAATTCTTTAAAGAACGTATTTCTCGTTTTGTCATATTTAATTAATAATTTTATTAATTCTTCACCTTTTTGTGTTGCTTTGCCGATTCTGCTGAAAAGTTTCTTTTTCGCTTCTCTGGCTGTTGCTGTTAATACGCCGATTTTATTTAATTTGCCGGCCAAGGAGTTTCCGGTTGCTCCTAAGCCAACTACTATGAAATGAATTCCTAATTTTCCACAATAATAAACGGGTCTTTTGCCTTCAGGGAAATATCCCTCTGCCGTGCAATATTTATATAATGGCCAGTTCTCCTCTACTGAATTGTAAACAGAATATGCGGCAATTGCCCAACCGATACCGGGAATGATTTTGGCCACCACTAAAGTTTTCGCTTTTTTCCCGGCTAATAATCTGGTCGCCTCAGTCACCAATTCAGAAATCGCAATTCCGCTAACCAAATCGGTAAATATGGAAAAAATACTGTATTCCGCTAATGCGTCGCTTACACCTTCAATAAATTCCGCTTCATCTTCGGAATTATTAAATATATCACCGACAATGGGTAATTTTATAAAATCGTCCTCAGCAGGTGGGTTAACTTTATCTGTACCTAAATACCAATCTATTCTTTTCCCTCCTTCATAAGACTGATATATAGGATTATCTTTTTCCGATGATATTGCCAAATTTTTTGCCGGCGCCCCTAAATTTCCATAAATTCCGGAATTTTTTTCATATTCAATATTCAATTTACCAAAAGACACCTTCTTATGATCGAAAAACCAATTATCAATATAATACAAAGCTCCGCCAACAAATCTTTGAGAAATGCCTTTATTTTCAATAGGTTCTTTTACATCAAAAGCTGTTTGCGCTTCAACCGGAAAACCTACAAATGAAATAACTTTTCCACATAAATCGGAATGCTCCAAACAAAGGTTTTTTATGCCGAAATTATTCTTTATCTCTTCTCATCACTCGGAATTTCATATAAATTTTTCACAATCTTTTTTTATATTCATTCCAAAAAGTTTCTAAAGGCAACCATTCTTCCGCATATTGATATTCGTTCAGATTTGTATTTTTTAAATATCTTTCTTCTTTTAAAAAAACCGTCCCCATAAACCCAATTAAATTATTAGGCATCAGAATCTTAGCCGCTTGCCAAAAAATATCCTTATACTCATTAACCACCCGAATAACTTCTTCATAAGCTTGCGTAATATCAATTGGAGTTTTGTCGACATCCGGAAAATCCTTAGTCGGCAAAAAAACTATTTTATCATTATTTTTCGATGCGAGAATAAAAGGAGTGGGAATCCTAATGTCCTCAAAATATATATTAATAGGGATAGGAATAGGTTCATTACAATAAGTTTTCAAAAGCGCAAAAAAAATATTATTAATTGATCTTAAATATATACACAACATGCAAGCCTCATCCTCTTTGCAAAGAATATTCTCTCCATTTATAATAAATTTTAAATTATGGTAACCTTCAATCCTTTCATATTCAAGATGGTTCCACATTACTTCCTCATCAGTATCTGTATCATCATCTCTACTATATCTCTCTGTTAAATAATTTATTAAATTTTCCACACTAAATTTCATGATTAATTTTAACATATAATTTATTGTTTAATACTAGGATAAGCTGTTTCAATAATATTTGTATTTAATTTACCTTTACTATATCTAAAGAAACCTTCAATAGTAATATTTTTCCCTTTTATATTAACTGTAGCTTTAAACTTACTCACAGAAGGAATAACAAGATTTTTTTCTTGTCCCGCCTCCAAGATCGCATCTCTAATCTCTTGATAAGTTAAGCCTTCAGGAAATATTGACTTTGGATATTTTGTCCATTCTTCGTTTACTATTTTTAAATCCACTTTTATTATCCCCTTCTCATCACTCGGAATTTCATATAAATTTTTCACAATCTTTTTTGTTACCGGATCTCTGGCTTGAATCAAACCTAATTGAAGATTTCTGCTTTAAAATTTTTCCATGCTGTTTCAAGAGGGAGCCATTCATAATAATCATTAATAATAATATCTAAATTTTTACTGTTTTTTTGAATATTTTTTACATAATTTACTCTTTCTTCCGCTGATTTAAATCGATAAATTGCAATTTTTTTTTCCTCTTTTGAAGTATTGCCAGAAGTTCGATAATTTATCCAATCAAAATTAGGATCATCATATCTTTTTTGTGTATATCTTTCTTCTTTACCAAATACGCCATTCATAAAGGCAAAAGTATCATCCGGCACTAAAATATTTGCTGCCCTCCAAAATATATCTTTATACTCGTTAACTTTCCGAATTACTTCTTCAAAAACTTGATTAATATCAATAGGTGTTTCGTCAACCTCAGAAAAATCCTTAGTCGGAAAAAAAACTATTTTATCATAATCTCTTAATACGGTAACAAAAGAAGGCCGGCGCGAAGTATCAAAAACTATGTTAAGCGGTTCACGTTCATAAGTTTTTAACAAATCAAAAAAAATATTATTAATTTTTCTCAAAAGATGCAAATTTGTATATCCAGAATCTTTTTTAAATAGATCTTTGCCATTAATTATAAAGGAAAATCCATGAGAACCTTCATTGATTTGATCTTGTAGATAATCCCAAATTAATTCTTCTTTCGTTGCCGTTTTATCCTCAGGGATTCTTTCCTCAGTTAAAAAAAATATTAACTCCTCTACACTGAATTTTATAATTAATTTTAACATATAATTTATTGTTTAATACTGGGATAAGCTGTGTCAATAATATTTGTATATACAATATCATTTTTTATATCGTATCTAAAGAAACCTTCAATAGTAATATTTTTCCCCTTAATATTAACTATAGCCTCAAATTTGTTTTTAAATGGAATAACAATATTTTTTTCTTGACCCGCTTCCAAAATCACATCTCTAATTTCTTGATAAGTCAGTCCTTCAGGAAATATTGATTTTGGCTGTTTTTTCCAGTTCCCGCCCACTCTATTTAACTCAACCACTCTAATTCCTTTCGCATCACTCGGAATTTCATATAAATTTTTCACAATCTTTTTTGTTACCGGATCTCTGGCTTGAATCAAACCTAATTGAATTTTTCGATTTAAATTGCTGAATTCATGATGCCCTCCTCCAAGATAACCATTATTGCTATAATCTCCCAAAATTATGTGTCGAAGATTTTTCGAAGAAAGTTTATTAGTTGCTAAAGGGCGCAAGTCGTTAAGCTCAATTGCCTCGTCATAAGCTTTCCCCTGATAAGCTCTTCTTGCGGCTGCAAGCAGATCCAAACTGTCGACTTCAGTTTTGGTCTTTTTAATTACAGCATTAACATCTTCATAATAAGCTTTTTCACCAATTTGCACAAATTCTTTTACAGCTTTATTAGAAGATGTGCCTAATAAAGTTTTAACATCGCTAACAAAATTATTTCTCACGCCTGCCAAATCTTTTTCTATCGTTACGCCTCGTGATAAAGAATTGGAAACTGAAAATAAATTATCAAATTTTTTAAAACCAACAACAAAAGCCAGTAATGAAGAACTATAACGAGACAATAAATAAATTTTTCTTGCTGTGCAATTACTATGTTCAAATTCATATTTTACCCATGATTCTGCTCCATCCAAGATATCATCTAATTTATTTGTCGTTACTATTTCATAGAGAAATTTTGACAATTCACCACCAATAATTATTAATCCCACGGCTTCAACACCTCCATGTGTTCCCAGAAAAAAATCAGCAGTAATTCCGGCCCCCATTGCCATACCTCCAAAAATTAAAACAGTTTTTAATGCTTTAGAGGCTCCGTCCCATAAACCTTCAAAAAAGGCGGTAGCCACAACAACGGCGTCATTGCCATTTATTTCATCACAATAATATTTCGAGGCATGTTCAATTCCTATTTCTCCGGAAAGAGTATTTGTTACAATTCCATGTCCGACTTCAAAGGATTGTTTTAGAGTAAAATGATCATTTTTAAATTTTGGATCACTAACAGGAAAACCAAAAAATCCGACAGGCCCACAGCCATTCTCAGTGCAATACTCGCTTTTATAATATTCTTCATGGATTTCACCCGGCACATAATAAGTTTTATTTAGCCACGTAGTTTCAGCGTATATTCCTCCGCCGACAAACCGCTGATAATAACCTTTCCATTCCTCAATAGGGCTTTTTATATTAATCTTTCTATTTTCAATAGGAAAACCCAACAAATGAATAACCCAATTTTTTTTGCCGCAATCTTCATCCCAATCATTACAATAATAACTTTGGTGGCCATCATAATAAGCTTTCTGCAATTTATCCAATATATCTCCTCCATACACCATCCTGCCCACACCCCTATAACCATTATTCAAAGATTGATCAGGTTGATAATATGCAGTTATATATTTGTTCGGTCCCCAGCCATAATGTCCTTTGTATAAATATGTTCTGGCAATCGAACTGAATTTGAAAGTACTATCCAGTTTAATATCCGATAAATTTTCGGGATTATCTTTATTTTTATCCCTCTCTAACACGGACATAGCATTTTCCGCTTTTACCCAATAATTATATTTCCCCGGACTATAAAATTTTGCACCCTCACTGGCTACTATATATTTATATTGATAACTTCCATAATAAATAAGAGTGTTTGGCTCAGATGGTTCTTCAATGCAAGGAAAACCATATTTTTCATTCCATCGTGCTTCAATAGGCATAGAAGAGTCATCTTTTGTATCCTGAATCGCATAAAATCTCGCCTTATCAGGGAAAAAACAAGAAATGCTATCATAAAGAGATTTGCCATATAAATCTTGATACAAAAACAAATGATCATCTTCATCACATTCATTTTTATAATAACAAGCATTATTTTGCGTACTTATGCTTAATACAGAAGTTGAAGCACATTTTTCCTCCATCTCATCCGTCGTCCACCCTCCATTTCCGATTACTTGTTCGCCAATGGCATAAGTTCCGGTCCAGTGAGTATTCAATGAAACATAAAAAAGTCCGTGCCATGTGCCGTTATCCACGATTTTATCGGGAGTCAAAATTGTATTTCCCTTGTCCACATCAGCTTTCATATTGGCTTTGGTGTTGTCTGAAAGATCGAGGTTGTCTATTTCGGATTTGTTGGCCTGAGTGATCTTCTTTACCGTATAGCTTTCAGGATGAGCATAAGCGTATTGTAAGCCTTTGACCGTGGATATCGCCGAAAGTCCGGAAACTTCTTGAAACATTTGGCCCTCGTGGTATGAAGCGATCAGTCCCCACAAAAGTCTGAAATCCTTTTGATGAGTTTTATAATCCCCTCTGTTTGACCAGTCATTGATAAACACACTGGCATCGAGTTGATAACCTTTAAAATCAAAAGTCGTTGGAACGCCGTCAAGCCGATTCAAAATGCGAGTTTGTGTCACCACTGCTCGTGCGAAATTAAAATTATACTCATAATTCAGTGATTGTTTCAAAATCTTTCCTTCTTCTTCAATCTTTTGGAGATATTTTTGGGCGAATCCCAAATTGCCTTTAAATACAGCCATGCGGTTATCCGAAAGTTCCGGATCATCGTCTAAATATTGGGATAAATATAGATAAATGCCTTCAATATTACCGGCAGTGGAAAATTTTTGATCACTGGAAATTTGCCAATCACCGACCAGATATTCAAATCTTAAAATCAAAGCTTCGCCAATATCAATCAGTCCGGTGCCCTCAAATTTTTCCAGATCATTCAGCGTAAAAAAAGCTTTGATTTTAACCAGTTCAGCCGGAGTTAAATGCAAGCCGCCAAAAGAATCAATAATCGCCTGATCGGTTTCAGTGGCTCCTTGATAATTTAAAGAAAGTTCTTGATTATTGATTTGCGAGCTGAAAAAAGTTTTTTGCGAAACGATTTCATTATTGATTTCCCTTTTTAAAATAATATTAACCTGATGCCGTCGATTATCAGGAATCGTACTGAAATTTATGATCGGAAAGCCTGAAGCCTCAGCTTTGGTATAAGGTAAATAAATGGGGGCGATTTCTTGTTCAACCGGAACTATTGATTTTTCCGATAAATAATCATCAATGTTTTTCCCTGTGGCACTTAATAAATCTTGCTTATATTTGGCAAGCGGGCTTAATTCTCCCTGATATTGAAAAAAGTTTTGCCAAAAATTTTCACTGTTAAAATTTGCAGTGTCAGCCAGAATTTCCTTTTGCGTATGCTCATAACTTTTAAACATACCTTCCAGTGGCACCCATTGCTTTTTCGGAAAATTCATTAAAACATTTTGCAATTCTTCATCAGTTGTAATATTGGTCAAATCAAGATCATTGGCAAAATTGACTCCTCGTTCATCATATTCATAAAACAGTTCCACATGTGTCCAATACACAGCCAAATGTGTTTCGTTTGAGAAATCAGCTTCGTCGATATTTTCAGGCAAAGGATTTCCGGAAACCGTAAAAACCGGAACATGATTCAATGCCAAAGCCAAATATACGGTTTTGGTTTCAGAAACACCCAAAAGTTTTTTCAAGTCTGAAACCCGCATAACACTTAAAGCTTGTTCATATCTTGCCGGAATATTGGAAGCTCTCAGCAAAGCAATAACCAAAGAACTGCCATCAAAATCATTGCATTTGCCTTCCAACAAACAACCAAGAGCGCCTTTTTTCGCGCCATAATACGGTTCATAATCAATATTGTTCTTCACGTAATTAACAATCTTGACCGGATTGTATTCCAAAAATTCCGCCAAATCTTTAATTTCCGCCGATAATTCAACCTCCTCATTAGCTTGTATATCCGCCAATACCGGATAATTCGGATTAATGACGGTAGATGCCTCAGCTTTTTCCACTTTAAATAGATTTTGCAATTCAGCTTCGATGTTTTGACCTGAAGAAGGTTTTAACACCGGTTCTTCCAATTCTTCCACTTTTATCTCTGTTTGATTAAATTTAAATTTCGAACCTTCTTTTAATATTTTGACCTCTCTTTGATCTGCTTCTTTACTGAAAATATCTTTTATTTTTCCATTTAAATCTTTTTCTTTGCCTTCCAATTGATCTAATTGTTGCCGTAAACGATTGAGATATTTTGCTTTTCTTTCTTGATCCACTCCTGATTTATCCAACCTCTCCGATTCGCTTAACAATAAATCAATCAAACCATTTAAAGCTTCCGGCTTGTTTATTGGTTCTTTTTGCCAATTGCCAAACTCCCGCATTACCTGATGATAAGTTTTTAGGTTTTCTCTTGCTGCTTGGTCTTGGCCAACAATTATTCCGGCATCAATCCCCGACGATTTGATTTCCTGTTCGATTACGCTTGGTTCATTTGTTTGCGCCGCTACCATATTACTCGGCAATAAATTCACACTGCAAAATACCGTCAGTAGGGAAAGAATCAATACTTTCCGACAACCAACTTTAAAACCTGAGTTAGACATAGATAAGGTTTAAATTTTTCAGATATATTAACCTTTCCCAACAAATCTATTACCTTATTTCTCTGATAGCAAATTTTTTATATTTACTGTTTTCGCTTTGATGGCATTACTTAAGTTTTTTTCTTTGCTTTTTAAGAGATTTGTTTTTAAGATTGATTTTGGTGGTTTTAATAATACATTTTTTATTTTATGAAAAATTATAAAAATTTGATTTTTAGGATTAAGGGGATTTGCGGGAATAGGAAAGGGTTCGCGCTTTTGATTATTATGGGATTTTCTTTGATTGTGGGGGTTATCGCGATCGCGATGATTTCGCAATCGATTAAGACTATGAAGATTAATAGTAATAAGACGCAGGCTTCGAAGGTGTATTATGCTGCGCAGGCCGGGGTGGAAAAGGCGAAATTGAGGTTGAAGGAGTTGAAAACAAATAATTTGGCGGACACTCATGGGACTGAAAGTATTGATGTTGGGGGGCAGGTTGTAAATGTGGAATGGGATATTAAAGTTAGTACGAATAAAGGGGATGGCGATTATTTTTATGTGCCGAATCCGGGGGAGGGGAACGCATGGGGGGATTGTAAGAGTTATGAGAATGATGATAAAGAAATGGATCATCCTTGTTCGTGGAATAAGATTTATGTGGGGGAGACGGTGAATATTCCGTTGTGGTTTTATGGGATGGATACGGGAACAACTTATGGGACAGCGGATGGAATTATTGATCCGGCGGAAGATTATCCTGTTTCTGGGGGAGATAAATTGGAGAATTTTTATTTGAGGATGAGGACACCGTGTGTGGATGGGGGGGAGGATGCAACTTGTGAGAGGTATGAGTTTTATGGAGATAATGATATATATAATACTTCTATTGAATCAAACATAAATAAAACTATAGTTAATTGGGAGATTATAGGACAAAACTTAGTTGATGAATCACAAATTTATAATTTACAAGCTAACTTAGCTTATAATGGTTACAGAACGAATTCATATGTTGATTGCGTTTATAGTGAAATTTTTCAAGAGTTGATAGATCTCTCAAATTATACAACTCCTGAGTATTGTTTTCTTTTAAACAATGCAAATCTGTCTTTAAAAAATATAGTATTATCCACATTTCATTCTGGACACTTAAACAATAATAGTGTTCTCAACGATACAATTTCTAATTATTTGCTTAATTTATCCACTTGGAGCAGCAATAATCTACATAAACCCGTTTTAAAATTACAAGTTATTGACGAATTAAGATTGCAAGAAAATCAACAAGATACTTCATTGTTAAAAGATCAGGCTATTCCTTATTTGGAATATCAAGTTATGACGAATCGTCCGATTGGAAATGCGAGGAGGATTATTGAAGCTACGGCTACATTTGGTAATGTGCAGGAAAAGATTGTTTGGGATGAGGCGCAGGAGGGGGCTATGGGCGGGTTTGGGTTGCAGAATTGATGGATTTTCGTAATCCGTAATTCGTAATTCGTAATCCGTAAAAGGAAATATATAAAATTCGTTTGACATTTTTAATTGATTCTTATATTGTATTATTCTTGACAATTTGAGATTTTTATTGAGCGGATACTTGACAATGGATAATAAAATAGATCATTATTCATAAAAGATTAATTAATATTTTTTATATATATTTTTTATTTTCTTCATTCTAAAAAATTAATATATGGCTAAGTTACCTGGTATTCGTATGGAAGGAATGCTGGAGGAAACTGAATCTGAATATAAACATAATTTAATGACTTTAAGAGGCGGGGAATATAATCCTGATTTGGTTGCGATTGTTGAAAAAGACAAATTATCTGAAAAAACAGTAGATGCGTGGCGACAGAATATTAAAAAAATAGTTGAGGTATTAATTCATGAACCTGAATGGTTAAAGGTATTTTCCAATCAATTAAAGAGGAATCCGGCATTGGCGACATTAGGGTTTACAGTTTTATTGACTATGTTTTTAACCGAGGGATGTAAAGGCTGTAATGATACGGAGAATATTAACAAAGTTGCGTTTGATGAATATTTGGACAGGCAAACTCTTCAAACTATGGGGATTGAGAATTGTACTAATACCTGTAAAGACAATACTTTTTTAAACGGTTATGTTAAAGATAATAAATTATTTGCTTTTTGGTCCGGCAACTGCTCACATCCCAGAAAAGGAGAATTGATATCAACTCAAATTAATTTAATTAATAATTTCTGCGGAGAACAAAAGGTTGTGCGTGAAGGTTATGAGACTGTTATACGTGGCGATAAAATTTATACGACGACACAGGGCCTTTTATATGAAGCAACTATTGATCAGAATACAAATGTTATTGGAGAATTTAAACCGATAACTCTACCTGGGTCTTTTAGTCATATTGGAGGTTTTAGTTTTTATAAAAACCGTTTATACAGTAATGACAATATGAATACTTCATCTATTGATTTTGAAACTAAAGATCCTAGCAGTATTATACCCACCCATTCTGATTTAATTAGTGTGCCAATTGAAAATAAATTTGGAAAAGGTGTGTTTGATGGCGGAAATGGGATAAAAATAAAAAGATTAGAAATGAATGAAGATGGTAAGTTTATTAAAATGGAGGAATTAGAAATTTCAGGATGGCCTACTCAATGTTTACCAAATGGGTTACTTTTTTATAATGCTTTTGAAGGTGGGTTTGCAAAAAATAAAGTCTATGATTTAAACACAGGTGAGATAGTAAATTCTGGAGAGAGTACTGATGATGGTTCTGAAAATTCCGATGAAGTTGGAGGAAGTAGCGTAGATAATGGTTCGGATGGAACCGATGCCAAGACACATGAAAAAGGCGATGATAGTAGTGGTGGCGGTACTGAACATGAGACTAAGGTCGCGGAATCGAGCGCTGACAGTGAGCAGGGAGGGGAGAGTGGGACGGGGGGAAGTTATGAGATTAATTTAAGCAGCGACGAGGTGGAAAGTTTTATGGGAGAATCAACAATTGCGCAGGGAAGCGAAGAACCTAGTAGTGATACTGCTACGGAGTGGGGCAAAAGGGACGATGATCGTGATGGTTACCCAAATTGGTCTGATCGGGTTCCTGATTGCGCGGGTCCGGATGTTATGGAAGTTGATGGAAACACTTATTGGTATGGTGGCATGGAATTAACTACAGGCAAATATAAAACGCATAACAACTTATTACAAATTGACGTGAGGGAAAGAGGAAACGCTATTGTGTATACTAACTTTTGCACTTTGCCAAAAGCTTATAACGGCATCGATGCCGCTAAAACTTACGGATACGAGGGTGATATTAGACTTTATGAAATTCACATTAATCCCGCTAAAACAAATATGAGATTAAAAGATACTACTCCTTATGCCGCGTACATGATTTATTTGGGAGGCAAAGCGGAAAGAGGTGTGGTTTTGGGTACTTATGGCACTGATTTTGAAGTTAAGGGCGACATAGATTCCAATAACAATTGGATGGTAACCGTACCGTTTCTTGACGGATCAGGTTTCGCGTTTAAAATTGAAGATGGTCAGATTATTACAGAATATAAAGAAGAATTTCCGGTTTTCATTGACGAAGGAAAATCCGTATATTTTGTTATGAATGAGCAAAATGAAGTTATTTATTCCCAATTGATAAAAAACGGTGAAGAACCTGATGATTACACTAAATATATTGACGGCACCGGAGATGAAAGCGAAGGGAATACCGATGAAATCATCGATGAAACAAATAATAAGCCTATAGAAAAAGACGATGGCGGAGATGATGATGGTTGTTCAACAATAAATAATGTTGAAAATAAAAATCCGCTTGGCGCGGCTATATTAATGTTCGGTTCTTTGATCGCAACAAGAATTTTTGGCAGCAAAAAACGGGATGAAGAGATAAGAAGCGAGTCTGATTATAATGGCGCCAGATTCTAATCTCATTTATAAATTATCCGGAATTTTTAATCGGCAACTGATAATCCCACATCCAATATCAGTTGTCGATTAATTTTTTATTGTCTTTGGCCTTTTAATAAAGCCCTTTTTCTGGTAAAATAATATGATTTTTGAATAAATAATTTTATTGATTTTGAAAAAACTTTTATCTGTTTTGTCAATTAGCATCATTTTATCTGTTTTTCTAAATTTTTTTATTTATTTAGATTTTTTCAGTAGCTTAAATTATCGTTTTAGCGCCAAATTATATGATGGCAAAAAAGAAATAAGCAAAGACATTGTGATTGTGAAAATTGATGAGAAAAGTTTTGAGGATGAAAATTTGGGAAACATTCTTTATTGGAATCGAGAATATTATAATAGGGTTTTGGATTATTTGGTTGAATCAAAAGCAAAAATTATTGCATATGATTTAATTTTTTCCGAACCTTCAAAAGGAATTTCCGAAGAAACTTTAAAAAATTTAAATGGGAATTCTTTAAAAGATTATAAAAATTTTCAAATTCATCCTTATGATCAGAAATTCGCGGAAACTTTGAAAAAACATGATAATATTATTTTAAGTTCTTTGGCTGTTTTGCATAACATTGAGGATTTTCCGGCAAAATTGATAAACTTGATTGATCCTTTAGACATTTTTAAAGAGAATACAACTACGGGAATCGTATATAAGTTAAATAGTGATCAAATTATGTTTTCCACTTCTCCGGCTTTTAATTATTCGGATAATTTGGTGGAGAATTTTGATTTTGCTGTTGCTCGCAGATTTTTGGGATTGCCTGATACCGCGAAATTATCGGATTTAACTTTATATAATTATAAATTTTATGATCCTCCCAAGGCTCGTATAAAAATTGACGGAGAGGAAATAAAGACCGATTGGCCGAAGGAAGAGATAAACGTGCCTTTAAATAAAGGTGATATGATGATTAATTATTATTTTAAGCCTGAAGATTTTGATTTAGACAAATATTCTTCTTATACTTTTGCTGATGTTTATTTCGGCAGAGTCTCCAAAGAGTCGTTTAAAGATAAAATTGTTTTAATCGGACCTTATTATTTGGCTTCAGGGGATTTGCATTTTACGCCGGTTTCAGGAAATTCGAAAATGTACGGGGTCGAAATTCATGCCAATGCTATTCAGACTATTCTTGATCGGGATTTTATTCGGGTGCAGGGGAATTTGGGGAAATATATTTTGATTTTGGTTTTGGGGGTTTTGGCGAGTTTGGTTTATGCTTATTCTCCTATAATTCTGTCGGTTTTGGGGGTTTTTGTTTTGAATGTTCTTTATTATTTTGGGGCGAAATTTGTGTTTGATAAGGGGTATTTGATGGATATGCTTTATCCTTTCGCGATTATTTCTTTGTCGTTTGTGGGGATTTATGTTTATAAATATTTGAGTGAGTATAGGGGAAAATTGGAGCTTAAGAATGCGTTTTCGCATTATGTGAACGATGAACTGGTTAAGGAGGTTATGAAAAATCCGGATAGTTTGAAGCTTGGGGGTGAGAAAAAGATTTTGTCTATTATGTTTTCGGATGTTAAAGGTTTTACTTCGGTTTCGGAGAATCTTAAGCCTGAACAGGTGGTTTCGATTTTGAATGAATATTTGGAGGCTATGACAAATATTATTCTTTCTCATGGCGGGACTGTGGATAAGTATGAGGGGGACGCGATTATGGCTTTTTGGAACGCGCCGTTGGCGATTCCTGATCACGCGCTGAATGCTTGTTTGGCGGCTTTGGAATGTCGGAGGTATTTGCGATCTTTGCACAATAAATGGAAAAAGGAGGGGAAACCTTTGCTGGATTTTAGGGTGGGAATTAATACCGGGGAAGTTGTGGTGGGAAATATTGGTTCTGATAGAAGGTTTGATTATACGATTATTGGCGATAATGTGAATTTGGCTTCGAGATTGGAAGGGGCGAATAAATATTATGGCACAAATCTGATGATCAGCGAGTTTACTAAGCAGGAAGTTTCTAATCATTTTATTTTCCGGCCGATTGATTTGATGCGGGTTAAGGGCAAGCAAAAGCCGGTTTTTACTTATGAAATTATATGTTTGAAAGATGAATTGACGCCGGAGCTGGAGAGTTTTTTAAATGAATTTAATCAGGCGTTCAATCTTTATTTGAAGGGCTTGTTTAAGGAAGCGCATAAGTTTTTTTATGCTTTAAACAAAAAATTTCCGAATGATGCGCTGACGAAGGTTTATTTGCTGAGGTGCGGGGAGTTTTTGGAAAAAAGGCCGAGTAGTTGGGATGGGGTTTGGGTGATGGAGGGGAAGTAGTGTCGGGGAGCGGGACTTTTTTTCCTGTGTCATCCTGACTCGAGAGGGATCTTTGAGCTGTGAATGGTTAACATTTCAGTACTTGCAAAGCAGGGGATTGGTTAGTAATATAGGAGAGTAAATTTACCTGTTTTTTGATGAATAAACATAAGGGTTTTACAGTTGTGGAGGTTTTGATCGCTGTTTTGATTATGATGATTACTTTGGGAGCTGCGATTATGACTATTCGGTCTTCTGTTGCGGCTAATCAAGATGCTTTGGATTATGGTTTGGCACGGTCTTTGGCGGAGGATTCTTTGGAGATGATGAAAAATTTGAGGGATTCGAATTGGTTTAAGTTTAGCGCGTATAAGGATAATTGTTGGAATTATTGGGCGGAGGCGGATCCAGATGGCGATGCTAAATGTGAAAATACAAATGGGAATGATTCAAAAATTAATAAGGCCATAACGGGTACAATGTATTATTATACTCTTCATATTCATCCAAATAATAAGAATATTGTTTTAAAAGCTGATGGGTCGGGAAGTTTAAATAGTTTTGATCCTCAAATTACGAATCCAGAATATTATAGAATTGGGAAAGCAAAAATAGTTGATAGTACACTTTTGGATGCTTTGTTGTTTGTTAATTATAATAATTTATTAGTTTCAGACAAATGTGAATCGGGAATTACAACTAATTGTTATCAGTTAATAGAGCAGACGAAATTTTATAGAGCTGTGGGTGTGGAAATCGCAGCTACCGAACCTGATGTTTTAAAACTTTCATCAATTGTTTGGTGGTATGATAAGGGGGAGAAGAAAGAGGTTAAATTGGGGAGTTATTTGACGAATTATTGGGAGTGAGTGATGCGTAATTGGTAATCCGTAATCCTTAATGGGAAATTTTTGAAAGGTAAATTATGAATATATTAGGTGGGAATAAAATCAGGGGGGTTCCGTCATTTACTTTGATTGAGCTTTTGGTGGCGGTTTCGGTTTTTTCGATAATTATTGTGGCGGCGGCGAGTAGTTATGTGAGTTTTCAGAATGCAAAAAGGAGAGCGGATTTGATTTCTTACATTAAAAGCGAGGGGGATTTTTTGATGCAGAGGATGAAAAAGGAAATTCAAAATTCGACGGTGGATTATGAGGAGTATTATAATCAGCTTACGGAAAATTCAGATAATTACGCTGATAATTATGGAAAATATGGGCAGAGGTTTTTTGATGCTGGGGTTTGTGGAACATTTACAACTAAATATGGAGTGCAATGTTTTGAGGATTGTTCAAAAGATTATTGGACAGTTGCTTCTTGTACTGAGATTGAATACTCCAGTAAAGATTTTAATATGTGGGCTTGGGATAGTGATAATGCTTTAAAAAATAATAATTTTCAAAATGAACTTTATTTGATAAATGGGAGAGGGGACGAGAAGACTATTTTGAAAAATTTTGAGAAAGATTATGATGGAGACGGCAAAGATGAGTTTAAATTGCATATTTTAAAACTTAAAGGGGAAGATGGGAATAGTAATGGGATTATTGATTCGTGGTTTTGCGCGGATGATTTTTTGTTAATGCAAGGGAAAGATCCTGCTAACGTAACGGATAAAAATACTTGTGCGGCTTATAGTTTGAGTTATGTAAAAAAAGGAGAGGCTTTTCCGCTCCCATCACCTAATCCTGACGCTATTAAAAATAATGCCAAAGGTTATTTTGTTTCGTGGACTCCGGAAAAATTAAAAATTACGAATTTGGGATTTTTTATTTCGCCTTTGGAGGATCCGAGAAAGGGGAAGGGGGAGAATTTGGCCGGGGATACTTATGTTACTATTTCTCTAACTGTTCAGCCTTTGGAAAAATATACGCAGGGCATCGCGGGCGGAATTCCGGAATATACGATGCAGACTACGGTGAATGCCGGGGCGAAGAATTTTATTAGGAGTTGGCATGGGGTGATGGGGAATTGAGGATTTGTAATTCGCAATTCGTAATTTGTAATCCGTAAGGGATTATGTAATTGGTAATTGGTAATTGGTAATTGGTAATTGGTAAATTTTAAATTTTTACATTTTACGGATTACGTATTCCAGATTCCAATTAACACTATGGTTTTATTTTTTCTTTGATTTTTAAGGGATTTGTTTTTAAGATTGATTTTGGTGGTTTAAATAATACATTTTTTATTTTATGAAAAATTATAAAAATTTGATTTTTAGGATTAAGGGGATTTGCGGGAATAGGAAAGGGTTCGCGCTTTTGATTATTATGGGGTTTGGTTGTGGGGATTATTGCGATTGCGATGATTTCGCAATCAATCAAGACTATGCAGATTAATAGTAATAAGACACAGGTTTCCAAGGTTTATTATGCGGCGCAGGCCGGGGTGGAGAAGGCGAAATTGAGGTTGAGGGAATTGAAGAGTAATCCTTTGGCCGGACCTTCAAATGGCGATATTGAAATTGATGTTGGATTGAGCGAGAAAGTTAAAGTACATTGGGATATTAAAGTTAGTTCGAGCGAGGGGGACGGGAATTATTTTTATGTGCCGAATCCGGGGGAGGGGAACGCATGGGGGGATTGTAAGAGTTATGATGAGGGTGATAAAGAAATGGATCATCCTTGTTCGTGGAATAAGATTTATGTGGGGGAGACGGTGAAGTTGTAGTTATTTGTAATTATGGGGGGTTTTTTAATAATTTTTTAATTTTTTTGTTTTTTTATGGGGAATTTAAAGGGAAGTTTTTTGGTTGTGGATTTTTTTGCTTGATGGAAATTGGATTTGGAATATTATGTTAGAAAATTTGTGCTATCTTTTATATT
>Ga0208373_1000947_pt1 | contig 42906 bp, 38 predicted proteins | sample RifOxyC2_FD_184036 | JGI IMG/M metagenome (GOLD analysis project Ga0208373, IMG submission 184036) | Soil microbial communities from Rifle, Colorado - Rifle Oxygen_injection C2 (SPAdes) | ecosystem: Environmental > Terrestrial > Deep subsurface > Rock core/Sediment | place: Rifle, Colorado...
GGTCTCTTCGAGCTCACGGTCACGCACAGTAGTGCTTAGTTCAAATGCATAGATACCTGAGCCGGTGGGCAGGTAAATCAGGTTATTATTCACCACCGGGAAATAAGGTATGGACTCCTGCGGCGGAATCGGGTAATAAACATTCTGATTACCAGGAAACCGGCGTGACAGATTGACAATATGGTCGGGTAATTTAAAATAACTGCTCCAGGAAAAGGAATGTCCTTTAGCGGCTTCATCGGCATGGCTGGTAATCCCGCCTGACGGGCGGGCAGGCATTATCTTTGAACGGGTATTATCACCGCAATAGGTCTGCCATTCCACATTTGACGGAGTGCCGGATGCGACTCTTTCAATTATCTTGCGCTCAGGCAGTCCTTCAGCATCATGAGGATGATTTAATTTCAGCTCACGGTAATAACCTGACGCCTTATAAAACTCGCCCCTTTCCAGGTGCCACCGCATCAGTATAATCAGCGCTTGACGGCCTGTTTCGGTCAGAGCATATCTTCCCGCGAGTTGCTCTAACTTGCTTATGTCAAACCGGCTCTTAACAATATTTTCAAAAACATGACGCACCACCGGCTCAAATATATCGTTATAGGCCTGCCGGCCTTCAGCCGGCATCTGACGCAGGGCGTTCTGGCAGAAATATTGAACACCCCAGTAGAGACCATCCTTGCTCGCCTCTGGATTATCGTTTAATACGGTCGCATTTATTAGAGATTGAGAATATAATTCTATTGCCTTTTGGTAATTTTCCGCGGCGGCACGCCAGTTCTGCTCTTTTTCGGATTTAGCGGCGGTTTTAACCAACGTTTCGGCCTCAGGGCTGAACCGGATGTGAGCCCGACTTGACTCTAATTCCCCTGGAATAATAACCTTGGCCCAGGAATCAGAAGGAAACACAACCGCCAAACACAGGATAAACAGTATTATAATACAACGTTTCATAATAACAATTATACCAAGTATTACTAACGGGGTCAACCCCGCACATAAACCCTTTTATTTATTCGGCAGTGATTTTAATGAATAATCTCATTTAACCAACTTCACAATAATTATACAACTATTATGTGCGGGGTCAAGCACCTCTCTATATATTTATAATACCAATTTACTTGTCACGACCGAATAAATAATATATATGACATAAATATGTTATCCCAGAAGATAGAGAAAACACTGAAAATCGAACTGAAAGCGTTCAAATCATGCCTGAAAAAGGTAGTGGCGTCTTCCAACGGCATATCCCCGTTAACTGAGCATTTTACGGATTTTCAGGGCAAACACTTGAGGCCGATTCTGACCCTGCTGGCCGCCAAGGCCGTGGCCCCAGGCAAACCCCTTAACGCCAATCATTTTAACCTAGCCGTGGTCGTGGAACTAATCCATAACGCGGCTCTGGTGCATGACGATGTGCTGGATGAGGCAAAACTCAGGCGCAATGTCCAGACCTATAACCAGCGCTGGGGCAACGAGATGGCCGTCATCTTCGGCGATTACCTTTTTGCCCGGCTCTTCTCGCACATCTCAACCGTTCCTTCGGCCAAATTACTGGAGGTTATCTCAGTCACCAGCAACCGGGTCTGCCTGGGCGAGATGAAACACCTGATGAAGCGGTTCAACCCACACGGGCTCTCGGAAAAAGAATACCTGGAGATTATCGACAGCAAGACCGCATCGCTGTTTACTCTGGCCACCTACTTGGGCGCCAGCGTTTCAACCAAGGATAGCAAAACCATCAACGCCCTAAAATCATACGGCAAGAATTTCGGAATGGCTTACCAGATTATGGATGATTATAAGGACATTGCCGAATCGGACCAGACCAGCGGAAAATCAACCGGCAACGACCTGTTCAAGGGCAAGATTACCCTGCCGATTATCAGAACGGCCCGGAACTCGCCTGAAGACATCTGCAACCGGATGAAGGACATCCTGACCTCAGTGAATAACAACGGGAATGATTTATCGGCCCATAAGGAGCAACTCCACAAACTCCTAAAAGCAAACGGCTCGCTGGATTACACCTACCAGCAGGCGCGGCGTTATACCAACTCGGCTATCAAGAACCTGAAGGCGCTAAAAAACTCCACCTACAAGGACATATTAGCATCGCTGGCAGAATCAATAATTAACTGAAATATCATTTTTACTCGCAAATTATAAGCCGTTAATAGTCTAATAATACAGGAAAACAATAATTATTAGATTTATGAAACCGCCAAGGGTAAAATTCCGTTTATATATACAGAAGAAAGTGAGGTGAAATATGAAACCGACTACCCAAATAACCATATTGATACTGATATCGGCATTTGTTGCGGCGCTGCTAATGTATGCACATAATATGCATAACCGGCCCGCCTCTCAAACAGGCAATTCCCGCCAGACTCAACAAAGATGGATTAACGACTTTTATACCGAACAAACCACATTACCGCCGGCTCCGCAAATCCCTCTTAATCTGGCGACCTTAGGTAATATTGAAATATCCCAACCCTATATCCATAAGAATATGACCCTTTTTATTATTTCCAAACCGCAGGACAATAAACCAGCCACTAATTATATCACATTAGATGAGGGCATAACTCAAGGGAAGGTGAAGATATTAGAAAAAGAGAACGCGGAGGTAGAGCGGCTTGAGATAGAAAATAACTCCGACCTGCCGCTATTTCTCCAATCAGGCGACATTGTCAAAGGCGGCCAACAGGACCGGACCATCCAGATAAGCATCACCATCCCGCCACATTCGAGCAAAATAGATATTCCTTCTCTGTGCGTGGAACAAAGCCGATGGACCGAATGGGCCGGTGGCGCCAAATTTGAGTCAACCTGCCAAAATGCGCCATCCAAAGGAATGCGTATGGCTGCCCAGAAGGGCGACCAGAGTTTTCAATGGGCTTCGGTGGGCATTTTGAAATCCCAGGTATCAACAAATATGGGTCTAGCCAGATCAACAACCTCCAGCGTTAACGAAGAATTAGAAAACCCCAGAGTAAAGGAAACCATCGCCGAATACGAAAAGGCGCTGACTCCCCTGCTCAGAAAACATCCCAATGCAGTGGGCATGGCATTTGCGCTTAATGGAGAGATTAACACCATCGAAATATTCCAGAGCCCGAAACTATTCCAGAAGGTATCTTCCAAGCTCCTCAAGAGTTGGTCTCTGGAATCTATCGCCAACCAGCCAAAGAAGGAAGCCAAGGCCGTAGGCATTGATGAAGTAAAAATATTCATCGCGGAGATGGAAAAAGGCAAGGGAACTGAAAACGCCTATAATGACAATAAGGTCATCCGGCTGGAAAACGAAAAGGGACTGGCTTCTGACCTGATGGATAAAGACAAGAAAATTATCCACCGGCAGTATATAAAGAAATAATTAGCCGCCGGACTCTACGCTCTATCTTTTCTCCACCTGCCGGGTCACGGTCACCTGAATCGGTTCGGAGAACTGGCCGACCTGGTCGTCGCCGATGAGGTAAATGGCCTTGTAATCCCAGACCAGCGATTCCACACCCTTGGGCATCGGGTGTTTGTCAATATAATCCGGCTGCGAATCAGTGGTCAGGAAGACAAAACCCTTACCATCCTTGCGGTCCACATAGATGTTAATCCTATCGGCCGGTCCCTTTTTCCAGATAATCACCGGATACCCGCCGTCCAGACGGCTCTTCAAAACCGGCTTTAGTTCCAACCTATCCACCACATGCTCATCGCCGACTATCCCCAAACCCTCGCCGATGGCCTCGGTATAATTCGGCGCGGCCTTGATGCGGGCGACCAGTTTGCGAGTCCGCCAGAAGATACCGCTGTTGACCAACGCGGGCGGAGCCGGAAGCGTCGGCGGAACCGGCAACGGACTGGGCGTCTCGCTGGGCTGGCCGTCCCGAAGCAGATTTTTATATGCCGAGACGGCCTGCTTGAAGGTCTTGAACGCCTCCTGCATCCTCAGGACATACTTAAACATCGCCGCATCGGCCTGGACTGAAGCCACCTCAGCCGGGCTGATGCCCAGAGTCGCGGCATCCGCGCCTATCTTGTTGGCCAGATTAGTCAGGAACTGCGCCTTGCCCGGGTCTGAATCCGATATGTAATACGCCTTTCTGGTCATAATCAACCTCCTTTTACTGGCTGTTAATCCGTCAGGATGTTACAGCCAGTTATCCCGACAGTTTTTGTCGGGATTTTCAATCAGCCGTTAATACTGTTGTTTCAGTAACTAATCAGCGTCAGTTAATCATTGACAGAAGTCAGTTAGTCACTGCCTGTCGTCAGTTAATTACTGACTGCCGCCTGTTAGTCATTGCATGACGTCCGTGAATCGCTGACTGACATCCGCTAATCGTTGACAGACGCCAATTAATCACTAAAAACGGTTACGGGGCTATTATATAATATGCCTCAGGGTTTGTCAAGGAGGAAAACTGGAATCTTTCGGACGCAGATAGGAGTTTACACTGAGCACAGCGAATGTGCAGATTTTCAGGATGAATAATTAGGTATGGTTTCCCCTGGATACAGAATCAACCCAAGGAATTTTACCGGATGCAGGAATCCGAGCAGAAGAAATGGCTGCCCTATGCCATAGAAAACCCGGCCATATAAATTTCAAGCCGCGGATACATAAAATAATAATTATTCCTTTGGCATTTGCAGAACATAATACCGTGAACGGAAAAAATATTCGTGTTGAGTAATAGCCATATCTTTTCCCTTAACTTTCTTGAGGAAATTAAATAATTCAGTTTTATTTATATGAATAAACTCCCCTTGAGTATACATTCCATCACCATAGAAAACCTGATAAGTATCCCAAAAGTTTCTGTTTGCCTTATGTTCCTCAGGCCCAAGCCCCTCTTGCTTATCGCCAATTTTTATTTTTACGTAATTACCTTTATCCATATCTTCCAATAACGATAAAGGGAATATCGGCAAAAGCGCTCCTCGTTCTTTCTGTTTATCGCTTTGAAGTAACCACGATAAATCCTTTTCAGAAACCACATAACCACCAAGAATAATGCTGTATCCAATACTCTTGATATTATTATTTGTTCCACTTATAGCATATGCAATCTTCCGGGCAGATTCAATTGGAAATATTTTATCTCTATCTTCAATGCCTATCCCGATTAAACTATTTTGAGTTTTTAGTTCAGCCTCATTTTCGTCAGGCGGCGAAGATGGCTCATCACTATATCTTAACCCTGGAATAATCACTGCTCTCAATGGAGCATCCGGGCCAGGTAGATGAGTATTTGGCATGCTATGGCATATATCAAGCCATTTATTCTCGTTAAAAAGATGAAATTCAGTAACCATTTGATTATCATTTTTACTGCTCAAATATACGTTAAATGGTTTAAGCGAATTAGGCGTTCCATCATACTTGGCGTAAGACAAAACATATTCTATTTTTAAAGATTCATTTTCTGTTAGCGCTCTATGAACATATGAAACCGACACTTCTTGATTGGGCAGTAGGAAACCAACATAGAAAGGTAATTGAGTCGCATGTTGTGCCAGCGGGTGATACGAGTAAATATCGCTTTCATCAGATTTATCTATACTCCCATACACACTATTAGACAGCGTAACGGAATTTCCGTCGCTCCCGATATAGACTTGCGTTATTACCATTGCATTATCAGTCAGATTCTTTAAGGTCAATAATGATTCGGTGAGTTGCCCGAACTTGAACTGTTTACTATCCTTTGGCAATAGAGTAGCTGATATAAGTTTTTTTTGCTGATTTATTTTATTAACAGTATTACAAGCATTCACTAAAGCAATACAACTAACACATAAAATGATAATCAAATATTTCTTCATAATACTTTTTTATTGTACATTCTCTTATTAACTTGTCAAGTGCCCTATCTATATTCCTAAATTTATAGACAAGGCCATAAAATATTCTTATAATCAACCGCTGATTAGAGCGTATTTCATAATCGTTATAGTTGCTCTACGTCTTATTGGTGTCATGCTGAACTCGTTTCAGGGTCTATTGAGATTCCGAAACAAGTTCGGAATGACAGTTATCAGCGTATTTCAATAGAACCAGGAGACAATATTATGCCAGACCCGACTACCGCCAAGGCGCCTCGTAAAGAAATCAAGGCCACGGCTCAGATGAAGAAGATAATGGCTGACCATTTCTACGAACTGGACAAGGCCATGAAATCAGGCAGTCCAAAGATCGCCTGGTGCACCAGCGTCGGGCCGGCTGAACTGCTCCGAGCTATGGGATTCGTGGTCTATTTCCCGGAGAACCACGGGGCTATGCTGGGCGCCACGCGGATGTCCACTGACTTTATCCCGGTGGCTAATGCCATCGGTTATTCACCGGAAATCTGCTCGTATCTGACCAGCGATGTGGGCGCCTACTTAAAGAAGCAGACCCCCCTGTCCAAGGCCTATCCGGGGATTGATTCCATCCCCAAGCCGGATGTGCTGGTCTATAACACCAACCAGTGCCGGGACGTCCAGGACTGGTTCGCCTTTTACAGCCAGGAATTTAAGAAACCGTTAATCGGAATCCAGACCCATCGCGGGGTTGGAGAAGTAACCGAGGCGCATATCAGGAGCGTGGCTGACCAGATGAAGGCGCTGATTCCGCAACTGGAGAAAATCTCCGGCCGGAAATACGATGAGAAAGAAATGAAACGGGTGTTGGCCCTGTCCAAGGAATGCTCGGTGCTCTGGAAAAATGTTTTGGAGACGGCCGCAGCCGTGCCTTCGCCCCTGAATTTCTTTGACGGCACCATCCAGATGGGACCGGCCGTGGTCATGCGCGGCACCCAACAGGCCGTGGATTACTATAAGTTGCTCCTGACTGAACTGGAAGAAAAGGTAAAAAGCAAGGAAGCGGCCGTGGATGGCGAAAGGTTCAGGCTCTACTGGGATGGTATGCCCATCTGGGGCAAACTAAGGCCGATGTCTGAATTATTTACATCGTTAAAGACCTGCGTGGTTGCCTCAACATACTGCAACTCCTGGGTATTTGACGCATTCAATCCCGATGACCCGTTTAACAGCATGGCCCGGGCTTATATCGAACTGTTTATCGTGCGCTCGGACGAAGCCAAGGAACATTACATTGAGAATATGATAACCAAATTCAAGGTCAACGGCATCATCTTCCACGAGGCCAAGAGTTGCGCCAATAATACCAACAGCCGCTACGGCATGCCCCAGCGGCTGCAACAGAGATTGGGCATCCCGAATATTGTCATCTCAGGCGACTTGAATGATTTGAGATGCTATTCCGAAGAACAGACCAAGACGGCCATCGAGGCGTTTATTGAACAATTGAGAAAGTAAACCGCGGACTCCGCCAAGTATGGCGGAGAGGGAGGGATTCGAACCCTCGGTAAGGTTACCCCTACACATGCTCTCCAGGCATGCCGATTCAGCCGCTCTCGCACCTCTCCGTTTACTGGCTGTTAGTCCTCCGATGGCATCAGAAGAGTTACAGCCAGTTATCCCGACGTATGTCGGGATGGCTTATTTATTTTTCTCCCACCAATCCTTGGCTTTGGCAATAATATCATTTTTTAATGAATCGGGAACTATTTGCGGCGTAAATTTATGATTGCCGGCAAACGACTGCAGGGTTCCGAGCATGGCATGGAACCCATTATAATCCATCTCTTTTTCCAGCATCTTAATCAGTTCAGGTACAACCGAGCGGTCGCCCAGCGCCTGGAATGTACTCAAGATATTGGGCTGGACCTGGGGCGACGCGGTCTTCATAAAATCCAGCAAGGCCGGAGGTATGGTCTTGTCGCCCTTAAATCTCTGCAAGGCATAAAGAGTATTGCGCAAGACATCAAAATCCTTATCGCTCTTCAGGACAGCCAAGAATTCCGGTATCAATTTGGCGTCGTTGTAGTTAGCCAGTATTGCCACGGCCTGGGCCCTGAGCCAACCGGTCGGCTCTTCTTTCATAAATCTGACTAATTCCCTGGTTGTTTCTTCGGTCTTCAGGCGGCTAAAGGCGTAGATAGCCGTGTTCTTGACATTAGCGTCAGCATCTTTAATTGCCTTCATTATCTCTGGTACGGCTGAAGATGCCCCCATATCAACCAGGATATTGATAGCGATTGACTTCATGTTTGGCGTGCCTTCTTTAAGCAGTTGCAAGGCCATCGCCACAGAGCGTTCGTCCTTACCTGCCTTGGCCAGGATGCGTAATAATCCAACCCGAATCTGCTCATCCTTTTCCTTCTGAATCAATTCCAGCAGGTTATTAGTAACCGGCTTAAAACTGACCGCTGAATTGTTGCTCAGGACGGCAACAATCTGCTGCTTTATAGCCAGTGACTGGCTGGAATCTTTTAAGAGGTCAAGCAGGATAAAAACCGACTCATCCCTACTTAGAAACATCATTACATCCTGGAATAAAACCGTATCCTCAAATTTCCCAGTCCGCAACTGGCTGATAAACCGGTCGAGCCGCCTGATAAACGCCTCTTTCCATTGGATGAGCGGGATAATCTTTTGGGCCCGTTCCCGAATCTCGGCATCAGGATTATTACGCGCTCTTTGCATCTCTCCTATTGCCAAAGGCCCAATCTCTATCAGCTCCTCGGTGGCTTTTTCTCTTACCTGCCAATCATCGCTGCCCAACTGCCGGATAAGTTCGGCTACCCTTTTATTAATCGTCTCAGAAAATGTCTCCGTGGCGCCGTCAGCTCCATTACCCACCGCCAACCAAAACACCAAACCAATCATCACTAAAATAGATAATTTATATCTCATAGAATATCCTTTCTATTTGAGCGTCTCGCCAAGCTCCCGCCATTTGTTAATTACCGCTTTCTTCTCATCCTCAGTAGCATTTTCGGAATACGAAAAACCTTTTCCGGTAATGCTCATTAATTTCTTAATAGTCTTCTGCCTCTGCGGCTCAGGCGCGTTTTCCAAACTATTAATCAGCCATTGGGTTGGGGATGAATTCTTATTCCCGGAATACCAATCATTCCATTCCTCATACTTATTAAAAGTGCAGCCGGTCAACTCAACCAGCGCGTTGCTGGTGAATGTAATCGCCTCTCCTGAGGCATCCTTCATGATAGTGATAACCTGCCTGATATTCCACTTGTCGCCCAAAAGAACCAGATAAGCAAATCCTTTTGCCTTAACTAAAACACTCTGATTCTTGGTGAATTGTTTGATAATAACATCCTTAGTAAAACCTACCGCTGGTGATTTTTCTACTTGGCTGAATTGCTCAGTATACTTTTTGGCAATACCTGCAAATTCAAGCAATGATGATTCCGGCTGGTTCGCAGCTAATAGATAAAGCACCTCTAAAGCAATCCGGCTAAGTTCTTCATCAGTGCTTATTTCCCGGCGCGAAATATTCTTAATAACAACCTGCATCTGAGAGCGATAACATTGGAAATACGCCAGAATATACAGTCCGGATAATGATTTTATCCTGGTATCCCTTTCAGCCTTGATAATTCCTGCGCCTAAAACAGGGATAGATTTCTCCCGTAATTTAAGAATATGCTCCACCACTTTATCAAGGTTAGCCAAGTCCCTATTCTGCAATTCATCGGCGAATAGTTTTTCCGGCGTGACTTGCTTAGGGGGCGACTGCTTGATGACATCTTTTTCCGCATCTATAACCGCGGGAACTGCTTTATTATTAACAATGGGTTCCTCTTCAGATTGCTTGATAAAAACATTGTAGATAATAATACCGCATATAATTATGGCCACGCCAGCAACCCATATCGCCCGCTTCATATAAAACGGCTGTCCCGCTCCACCGGAGATGGAATGAGAAGTGTCAGATGAAGACTGGGCTTTCTCCTGTGTTTTCATCACCTGCCTGATGGTTCCACACTTCATACAAACCGGCGATTCATCTTCTAACTCTGCTCTACAGGTCAAGCATTTTATCGAAGCGCGCGATTCCTTAGGTTTAGCCAGGCCTTCAGTGGCGACCAGGTCTTCAGCCGTAATTTCCGGGGTTACAATAACTTGGTTACAAGATGGGCACTTGACCTTTTTACCGGCGAATTCATCCTTAACCCGCAAGGCCTTACCGCATTCACACTTAAAACTTACTGGCATTTTAGTCCTCTCTTACTTACTGTTAGCCCGCATGGGCGTTACAGCAAGTTAGATCCCGACGAACCCGAAGGGACCGCGTATAGCGAATGTCGGGACAATCCATTAAATATTAACAGATACCCAACCCATATACCCGATAAACACGTCAACAACTATATATTTAACGCTATAAATTTCAAGAATTTATATTGACCGCCTAATGGATATTTAGTTTCATTTTCCATAGAGATATTTATTGCGTTAAGTTATAAGCGAAAGGAAATAGTGTATGCTGTGTCCGAAATGTAACCGAGCAATAAGTCTGGATTACGGACAAGACAAATGTCCTCATTGCGCCGAACTGGTTGGAACCGACACTGTCCTTAAAAAGGCTCCGGAAGGATTACAGCCGCCCTCTTCAGGGCCGGCCAATCCAATGGTAACCATCAAAGAGGACCCGGAAGGGCCACCAACCTGGGATGACGAAGGACCATTCTTCAGCCGAATTTGGAACACCTTCGTAGGTACAATGGTCCACCCCAGCGCATTCTTCAGCCAAATACCGACTGATGCCGGAATTAGCAAGCCGCTTTTATATGCCATCATTGTCGGCTCAATAGGCATGATTTGCGCCGCTATCTGGCAATTTATTTTCCTTTCTCTGGAAGTACCATTCTTTACTCCAAAGCAAAATGAACTACCTCCAATGATGTCCAGCTTATTTACACCACTAATTTTCGCGGCTTGGATTGTATTGTCGCCTGTTTTTATTGTCATTTGGTCATTTATCTACGCCGGTATTTTACATCTATCATTAATGATTATTAAGGGAAATGAACAAGGGTTTGAGGCGACTTACAGAGCTGTCACCTATTCCACAAGCACCTATTTATTTAATCTTATACCTTTTTGCGGTGGCGTAATTGGTGGAATCTGGCAAGTAGTCATAACTATCATTGGACTTAAAGAAACACACGGCATCTCTACCGGTAAAGCCATCGTAGCATGGATACTGCCGATAATATTTTGCTGCGGGTGCGGGATAGTATTATTTGCCCTTGGCATGATGGGCGCAGTTGGCAGTAGTTTCAGCGGTGCACCAAACTACTATTAACACTACTGCCGGAAGATGACTTTATAATTATCAGTTAATGAATGTGCTATCTCAGAAAAAGCTTATTATAACCCTTAACTCTTTTTACGGGCTTATCTATGCTGGCATCGCTCTTATTCTGCTGACCACCATGCTGATAGTCCCCAGCCAACTGGTCTTCCGCGCAAACTATCCGGGTACTAAACTGCCCTTATTGCAACAACCGATTTCATTAAATATGTTCACCTGCACCTTTAAGAAAATTACCGGCCTGCCCTGCGCCACTTGCGGCGGAACACGCTCGACATTCTATTTATCACATCTGAGATTAAAACAATCATTGATGATGAACCCCATGGTTTTTTTGGGATTTGTCAGCCTATTAATGTGGGGAATAATATCGCTTATCAGCATCGCTTTCTACAAATCTAAAAACATCACATTTACCCTGCCAGGAAAAAAACTACTGGCTATCCTTATTATTGGTGGCATCTTGATTAACTGGGCATACCTGATATTTATCAGCAAGCCATAACAGTCAAAATATGAACTTACATAATTTTAATAATCGTCCTTATCCTTTCTTCCTCATTAGTTCAATGCGCCATAAGGAATGGGGCCGGTTCTCGTTTATCGGCTCAGACCCATTTTTAGTGCTCAAATCAAAGGGAAATAACATCACCATTGAACAAGGCGGGAAAATAACCCATAAAAAAGGTGACCCGCTGGAAGAGTTAAGAAGCATCTTAAATATTTATAAAGTCAGGTATAATCCTAAAAGCCCTGCGCCTTTTATGGGCGGCGGGGTCGGGTATTTGGGATATGACCTCTGCCACTCCATAGAAAAACTGCCCTCCACCACCAAAGACGACCTGAAATTCCCCGATATATTCTTAGCATTTTATAATAGTGATTCGGTGGTGCCATTTAATTCAGTTATGTCTTTTGGTTCGGCTGCTCCTTGCCATAAGGCAAACCAACACAGGAAAAACACGGTAAAATCTAACTTCACCAAACAGGAATATCTCAAGGCTGTCCGGCGCGTTAAAGAATACATATCTGCCGGTGATATCTATCAAGCCAATCTCTCCCAGAGATTCGAGATTCCGCTCAACAAGCAGCCGCTGGAATTATTTCAAGACCTGCAACAAATTAATCCGGCGCCATTCTCCGCCCTGTTAAAACCCAATAATAACCAGTTTATCATCAGTTCATCACCTGAACGCTTCCTTAAAGTGATAGACGGTTATGTAGAAACCAGACCTATAAAAGGCACACGTCCCCGGGGTAAAACCAAATTAAAGGATAACCAACTCAAAAAAGAATTACTCCATAGCATCAAGGATAATGCTGAATTGGCTATGATAGTGGATATGGAGCGCAATGACCTGGGCCGAGTCTGTAAATACGGTTCGGTAAGGGTCACTCAATCCAAGGTACTTGAGACCTATCCCACCCTACACCATCTGGTGTCAACGGTAAAAGGCGAACTGGATAAAAAATACGATTTAGTGGATGTAATCAAGGCAACATTTCCGGGAGGTTCCATTACCGGCGCGCCTAAAATACGGGCCATGGAGATTATTGACGAGCTTGAGCCGACCAGACGCAACGCCTATACCGGAGCTATCGGTTATATCGGATTTGATGGAACCATGGATTTATCCATTGCCATCAGAATCATTATGCTCAACGGTAATAAAGCGTATTACCAAGTGGGCGGCGGAATTGTGTCTGATTCTGACCCGGCCAGTGAATACGAAGAAACGCTTACGAAAGGAAAAGCGCTAATGAAGGCCTGCCTGACTTAGCGCCCCGCTAAATGTCAATAACCGCTTGGTCTTGCCTGTGACCTTAAGTCTAACCTTAATAATCCTCTTTGGACGCTGATTTCTGGGAATCAGCGGCAATAACTTATCAGCCCATTCCAGAACCGTTACGGTTTTACCAGATAGCAAATCATCCAAACCCAATCTGAATAATTCTTCGGGCTTATTCAGGCGATAGGCATCAAAGTGGAATAAGGATAATTTCCTACCTTTATAGAGATTGCCCAGGACAAAACTTGGGCTGGTGATTCGCTCTGCCTTTGCCACACCTAAACCTCTGGCAATACCCTTGGTGAAATAGGTCTTACCGGCTCCGAGTATCCCTATCAGGGCGATAAAATCACCGTCTTTGAGTTGCCGGGCAAGACAAGCGCCTATTTTAATGGTCTCGGCTGGACTATTAGAGATAAATTTAAGCATTTAATCTGTGTAATCTGTGGCTAAAAATGGCTATATCCTTCTGGTTTAATTCTATTTACCTCGCCTTGCCTTGAAATCAAGTATATCCCTTTTCGGTTATTTACCATCCCGATAATACTAACGGGTGTTTTAAGCGCCCTATCGTGAATAATCTTCACGGCCTCTTTTAACGGCGCGGTAAAAAGCAACTCAAAGTCCTCGCCATCAATCAAGGCGTGTCGCATCGGCTTGCCTTTTAACTTATATGCATCTCGGCTAATAGGAATACTTAACTCATCCAGCACAGCCCCAAGCTTACTTGATTCCAGAATATGATTAAGGTCTGCCACTAAACCATCCGAGATATCTATCATAGCGTTTATTTTATAATGCCGACTCAGCAATGTTGACTCTTTTAATCGTGGAGTAAAAGACAAATGTTTGCCTAAGATGCTACCGCCCAATTTACCAGTTACTAAAATTGCATCGCCATCACGAGCATCCGAACGTGTTACGGGTTTTGATTTACTTATGCCCAAAAGTGTTGAGGTAATGGTAATCGGTCCTTTAGTGGCTGAGAGGTCGCCGCCGATAATCTGGACACCGAATCTCTTACAGATAGAATACATTCCTTTAAATAATGGATGGGTAAAAGATGGCTTAGTAAACTTTTTAGGCAACGAGGCGCTAATCAGAGCATAGATTTTAGTAAAACCGCCACCCATTGCAGCCAGGTCACTCAAAGAAATGGCGATTGATTTATAACCGATTTGTTCAGGGGTTGCATAATACACCCCTGCACCCCTCTTTTTAGAGGGGACTATAAAATCTATTCCCCCAACAATCGTATCGGTGGTGGCATAAAGCAGGTTACCGTCAGGTAGTTTGACCGCGGCGCAATCATCACCCGAACCGACAAGAACGTCAGAGTTATATTTGAGATGCTTTTGTAACCAGTTTATATATCCGAACTCTGATTCTGGCATAGCATATTTGCTGATAAAATGATAAGTAAATAAGTTGATAAGGAGAAAGGTTTTTATCAACTTATCATCCTATTAACTTATAAACTAATTCTTGGGTGCCTGGTCGTAGAACACAATTTCTCCGAGTGTTTTGCGCGGCTTGGGTTTTGGCTCGCCGTCCGCATAGCCCAGCGTAGTCAAACACACAACCCTCAGATGGTCAGGAATATTAAGTGTCTTTTTTACCTCTTTCTCATCAAATGCACCAATCCAACAGGTGCCTAAGCCCTCTACGGTCGCGGCTAATATCAGGTGGTCAAAGGCAATCGCAAGATCAATGGCCCAGCTTTTCATATAACAGCCCTGTTTCTGGTATGACTCATCTTCATTGGCCACGCCGACAATCACCACCGGCGCCTCGGCAATATATACCTGGTCACGGCAGGGCTTGACTAATTTCTGCTTTAATTCAGAATTACGCACCACGATAAACCGCCAGGGCTGGCCGTTCTTACCGGACGGCGCCAGATGCGCCGCATCCAGCACACGATTGAGTATCTCATCGCTGACAACATCCGGCTTGTATTTGCGGATACTGTGCCTCTTCTTTATCGCATCATAAAAATCCATAATCTAGTTCTCCTTTTTACTAATACCAATCCCCAATTCCTCCAACTGCTCATCAGTGACATCAGACGGGGCGCCGGTCATCAGGCAGGCGGCGCTGGTGGTCTTGGGGAAGGCAATGACATCGCGGATAGAGTCTAATCCCAGCAGAAGCATTATTAGCCGGTCTATGCCAAAGGCAATACCGCCGTGCGGCGGTGCGCCATAACGTAGCGCCTCTATAAGAAATCCGAACCTATCCTGAGCTTCTTTTTCACTGATACCAAGCAGCGTAAATATATCTTTCTGCAGGTCTGAGGAATGAATACGGATACTCCCGCCGCCGACCTCAACGCCATTCATTACCAAATCATAAGCACGAGCCTTGACCTTGAGCGGCTCGGTCTTAAGAAGCGGTATATCTTCGGCTCGCGGAGAGGTAAATGGATGATGAACGCTGTCAAGCCGCTTTAATTCTTGATTATAAGTATATAAAGGGAATTCCACTATCCAGCATAGATTAAACCGGTCCTTTGTATTGCTATCCTGTACTAATTTATTAGAAAGATGAACCCTAAGATTTCCTAACGCAGTATTAGCCATATTTACGTCACCAGCAATAATAAAAATCCAACTACCTTCTTTGGCATCCATCGCGCTGATTATTGATTTTTGAACATCGGCCGACAGGTATTTGGCAACAGCGCCGGTTAGCGTATTATTCTGGACCTTATATGAAACTAATCCCTGGGCGCCGAATTCCTTAACCAGCGCCGTGAGTTTGTCTATTTCACTGCGTGAGAAATCTTTACTTGTTGGAGTTACAACACCCTTAATTACCCCGCCCTTTTTTGCGGTTTCCTGGAAGACCTTAAAGTCGCTCCCGGATACTATGCCGGTGATATCAAACAGTTTCATTCCAAATCTTAAATCCGGTTTATCACTTCCGTAATATTTCATGGCATCGTCATAGGTCAGACGCGGGAATGGCGTTTTTATCTCTACGGACAGAACATCACGCAGGAGTTCCTTAATCATCTCCTCCATGGTAGCCATAACATCATTTTCATCAACGAATGACATCTCAATATCCAGTTGGGTGAATTCAGGTTGCCGGTCTGCCCTGAGGTCTTCGTCCCGGAAACAGCGGGCAATCTGAAAATACTTGTCCAAGCCGGCAATCATTAGAATCTGTTTAAAGAGTTGGGGTGACTGGGGCAAGGCATAGAATTCGCCCGGGAAAACACGGCTGGGCACCAGATAATCCCTGGCGCCTTCAGGCGTGCTCTTGGTCAGAATCGGGGTTTCTACCTCAGTAAAGCCCTGACGGCTAAGATATTCCCTAATCTTATAAACAATCTTATGGCGAAAAATCAGATTATTCATCATCTCCGGACGCCTCAGGTCAAGATAACGGTATTTGAGCAATAACTCGGAAGAACTGAGTGTGGTATTAAAAGTATTTCCACATTTTTCACATTTAACCGATATATATTCATGTGTCATATTTACCGGGGGGAGAGTTCCTCCTTCGGGTCGGGCACCCACACTATGACCACCATATGTTTTACTCTCACTGAGATTAATACTGCCGCATTTTGGACACGATGAATCAATATCAACCGGCAATGGGTCGCTCTTGGCCAGGACTTCCAATTCCGTAACATTTATCTCTATTTTGCCGGTAGGCAGATTAGGATTCTCATAGCCCTTGAGCCGGGCAATGACCTGACCTTTTACAACAATGACATAATATGGCTTCAGTGATTCTGCCTGTTGGTGTATCTGCGGATTTTCCTTAGAATTAAAGACCAGTTGGGTAACGCCAAAACGGTCCGAGAGGTCAATAAAAATAATAGGGCCGTGGTCGCGTCGACTCTTGACCCAGCCGGTCAGTATTATTTCCTTACCGACATCATTTTCATTAAGTTGATTACAATAATGTGTTCGCTTCATACTGCTTCGCACTGAAGAACTGAAAAACGGAGAAACTGAAGAACACTTCCACTATACCCTGTTCTTTCGTCCTTTAGTTCTTTGGTTCTTTGGTTCTTTGGTTCTTTGGTTCTTTGGTTCTTTCGTATATTATTACCCGCCGCTAATGGGCGGAATGAGTTTTATATCATCACTTTCCTGTGAAATGTAGTCTAAATCCTTCTGCTGGTCATTAACCGCCACCATCATTATCATACCGTCCGGGATACCCATTTCACTAACAATATCTTTAATCGACTTGGGCTGACTGATTTCCTTCTCCAGTGTAGTCACGCTGCCCTGCCCTAAATAACTTCTCAGAATCCCGTAAGCCGTAATTTTTATCTTCATTAATATTATCTCTTAAAACGTCTTTTGGTAATATAACCCATCCGAGCTAACCGGCGCGCTTTCAGCCGTTGCACGGTCTGCTCGCTAATCTTTCCAACCAAAGGAGCGGTCTTAAGCGGCATCGGATTAGCAATTGGCGGAGCCGCTATCGGTGTAGCTGTTTTTATTTCGCCGCCTTTCAACACCTTCTCCAAATCAGAGATTAATTCAGTCGGTGACTGATACCGCCCTTCCCTTTTCTTAGACATCATTTTAAGTATGATTGTATTAACCGTATTGGAAATTTGAGGGTTCTTTTGTTTAGGAGGGATAGGTTGCTCGTTAATGTGCTTGCTCATCACGACCAAGGCGGTTTCGCCCTTAAAAGGAATCTCTCCGGTAATACAAAAATAAAAAGTTACGCCCAGAGAATAGATATCGCTGCGGATATCAATATCCGAATCACCACGCGCCTGTTCAGGCGAGATATAAGCCGGAGTACCCATCCGGACTTTTTGTTGCTGCGAAGTATCACCTTCCACCACTAATTTCGCCAGACCCAAGTCACATAATTTGACGGTGTTATCCTTGCTGGTAATCATAATATTACGGGGCTTAACATCCCGATGCACCATATTATTTTTACAGGCATGCTCTAAAGCCCTAGCCCCCTGAAGAATAAGTTCAGTCAGCTTCTTTTCCTCCATTGGCCCCTGCTGCTTAATAATATCTTCCAAGTCCTTACCCTGGACATATTCCATTGCGAAATAATGGATACCGTTCGATTCTCCTACATCAATCCCCTGAATAATATTGGGATGATTTAGCCGGGCTACAGCCCGGGCTTCTTTGAAAAACCTCATCACGAATTTCTCGTTACCGACCAGGTGTGGCGAGAGAACTTTGAGTGCAACTTCCCGCTCCATACTCAACTGGACGGCCTTATAAACCGCACCCATGGCACCCTGCCCGATTAGCGCAATTATTTTATAACCAATAATCTGGGTATGGCCGCCTTCCAAACCCTGCTTCTGAAAAATATCTCTGACCTGCGTCTCAGTTAAATAGCCCTTATCAATCATGACTTCGCCGAGTTTCTTGGGTACCACGCCCATATCCCTGATTTTGCGCTGAATCTCAAGGCATTCATTAACCTTTTCAGCCGTGGTATAGCCTAAATTTACAGCGATATCACCGAATGAAATATGACCTATTTTCTCCATAATGCTATTATACTGCAAAAAAATATCGACTTAGTCAAGAGTTTGGAATGAGAATATACCCGTCATGAGAATCTATTGGTAATTGGGAATCGGCGATCTTTACCGAAGGCGCGAGGTGTGATTTTTACTCCAGGCGGCGATTGGCGACGCTTGTATTCACTCCGATCCACCATCCTAATTATCCGTTCCACCACCTTGGGTGACACGCCGGTCAACCTTACTATCTCAAGCTTGCCCATATTTTCTTCTATATAAGCCTGCAAAATCGGGTCAAGAACATCATATTCAGGAAGCGTGTCAGAATCCTTCTGATTAGGTTTTAATTCCGCTGTAGGCGGACGAGTAATAATTTCCATAGGAATAGGATACTTGCCATTCTTATTATATAACAAATCATTACCATAAGATGATAACTGATAAACCAAATACTTTGGGACATCCTTAAGTAGGGCAAATCCTCCAGCCATATCTCCATAAAGCGTGGCATAACCAGTAGACATTTCACTCTTATTCCCGGTAGTCAGCACAATCGCTCCAATCTTATTGGACAGCGCCATCAGAATCGTGCCCCTGATTCGCGCCTGCAGATTTTCGTGCGTCAGGGTAATTTTACCGGATAGCCCTAATGATTTTAAATACCTTTGATAGATGTCTTTGATTGGCACAGTTAATAACCTTATACCTAGATTGTGCGCCAGGTTAATAGCGCAATGAGTGCTCAATTGGGAGGAAAATTCAGATGGCAGGTAGAATCCCTTAACATTTTCCTTACCTAAAGCATTTACGGCTATCAAGGCGGTCAGGGCAGAATCAATCCCGCCGCTTAAACCAATTAACACCTTCTTAAACCCATTCTTTCTGATATAATCCTTCAGCCCTAGTTTCAGCGCCTCATATATCTCTTCAACATATCTGTTATCTTGTATTTTATATCTCGCAGATTTTTTATTTTGTGGTATATTCACTACGAGTAAGTCCTCATCAAACGCCTTTGCCTGAGCAACAAGCTCTCCGTTAGAATTAAAAACCATAGACCGGCCGTCAAAAACCAGCTCATCTTGTCCGCCAATAAGGTTAACATAGCCAAGATAAACCCCATTCTCGCGGGCTCGTCGGCTAAGGATTTCGTAGCGTTCAAAATACTTACCTGCGTGGAATGGCGAGGAGCTAATATTAATAATAATCTCCGCACCGTTTTTACCGGCTTGCTTATTAATAGGTCCGCGTTCAGCCCAGATATCCTCGCAGATATTAACACCTATAACAGTCCGATTAACCTTGAAAGTCTGACATATATTTCCGGGAGTAAAATACCGTTTTTCGTCAAAGACGCCGTAATTAGGTAAATGCATCTTATGATAAACGCCAAGCGTTCTCTTATTTGATAATATTGCGGCTGAATTATAAAGGACTCCATTCTGGCCGCTGTCCACAAAACCGACAATAGCCGTAATATTTTTTGTCTGAAGTCTTATTTTATCCAACGCTTCTAAATTAGAGTTAATAAATTCCGGCATATTAAGCAGGTCTTCGGGCGGATAACCGGTTAGGGCAAGTTCAGGAAAAGCTACGATATCAGATTTCTTGAAACATGCTTTTTTTATATAGGAAATAATTTTAGCAGCATTACCGTTAATATCACCAACCGTGGAATTTATCTGGGCTAAAGCAATTTTAAGCATTTCAGAAATGTAAATTTATAATCCTGATATTCATCAGGACAACTGGAAGTAAATAGCGGGGGTGGGATTTGAACCCACGACCTCAAGGTTATGAGCCTTGCGAGCTACCGGGCTGCTCCACCCCGCGATAATCTTTATTTAGTTGATTACTATTGGTTATTATGCTATATTCCAACCATATGTCAAATAAAATGCTGGAAAAATTCCAACAGGTGGGCAATGCCTTATTCATCATGGGACTGAATCATTCTCATAGCGGCAATATTTCCTTTAGAAACGGCAATAAAATCTATATCACCCGCCGCGGTTCAATGAAAGGATTTCTTAAAAGTACTGACATTATCTGTATCGGACAGGGGAAATCAACAATGGATAATATTTCCTCAACCGAGGTTAATGTTCATAAAGCTATTTTTCGTAGTGTTTCGACGAGCGCTATAGTGCATTGCCACCCGCCTATAGCCACATCACTTTCACTTATCAGGAATGAGATTATTCCGATAGATGTAGAAGGACGCCTTACCCTGCCCAAAATACCTGTCCTAAAATGCCGAAAAGCAACCGCATCCAAGGAACTGGAAGAAAAACTCCCGCCGCTTCTGAAAAAATATCGTTCCGTGATAATCAAAGGACATGGGTTATTCTCAGTAGGCAAATCATTGGAAGATGCGTTTCATTATGCCACGCTTACCGAATATATCGCTAAAATCCTGTATTATACCGAGACAATCTCAAGAAGTTGAATCTCGTATGTCAAATCTTTACCAGCCAGGGGGTGATTACCGTCCACCGTTACGGATAACTCGCAAACATCAGTCACCCTAAAAAATATCTGCACGCCATCCGACTGGGTAATTTGCAAAACCTGGCCAACCTCCGGCTTTATATGCTTAGGAAATTCATCTCTGGGTATTACGGCCATTAATTCCTTACGGCATGGACCGTATGCCTTATCAATCGGAACCCTGATGGTTTTCGTCTCACCCACCATCATCCCGATAACGGCATCTTCAAATCCAACTATTACCTCTTCACTCCCCAATTTAAACTGCAAGGAACCACGTTCAGCCGAATTATAAAATACTGTGCCATCATCCAGCTTACCGATATAATTTACCTTAACCGTATCACCGCATTTTACTTGTTCCATTACTTGCTCTTTTCAGATTCCGGCTTCTCTTCCTTTTTCTTCGGAGTAATCCGTTTAATCTCTCTAACCTCCTGCCTTTCCATCTTAGTCCAAATGGTTTGAGCAATTCCATCTAATAAATCTTCGGGTATATCCTCAATAAGCAAAACATCCGCCTCTCTTTGTTCTAATAAAATAATACTGGTATTTATCTTAGCCTTACTCGTATCAGAAGCCGGCTCTTGCCTCTCCAATTTCCATGCCACCTTATTAAGTTCCTTACTCTTTAATTGGGCCTTAGGAAACTCATTTGAAGCTCCGGTGTATTTCTTGGCTATGAGCTTTTGGTAGGCATTAAAAAACTCCCTAGAATCCTTTTCGCTGTCCCAAGTGCTGAACCACACCAATAGGGAATGCTTGGTGGTCTGGTCTTCCCAAAGAACAAACTCATCCCCATCCCAACCCTCGGACATACGCTTACTGCTTAAAGTCGGAAAAAACTGTTTCTTAAGAATGGCGATATTCAATTCACCCATCACATTATCCAAAAGAAGAGTCCATCTGGAAGTGGTCAGAACATTGGTAATGTCAGGGATAGTAATAGCCACAGGATAATCACGCTCTGTAAAATATTTCTCGGGATGAATAATCTGTTCGCTGGATGATGGGAGATCAAAATAGACTTTATCCACAGCTTCCCAACCGCCCCGTGCCTTGATGTATTTCACAAATTCTAATCCCCTGGTGTAAGGGAACATCATCCCTTCTTTAATATAAAGAGGCGCCCTATCAATCAAAGAGCGGTCTGAAAAAGGCGTCGGGTCAGGATTTTCAGAAATATCCGGAAAGATAGACAAATCAAGACCTCTTTGCCTGAGGGCATAATCATACATTACAAATGATGCCTCACCCTCAACAAGAGATTTAACAGCGGTTGCTAAATCATCATTAGTCTCTTCCTCCATCGGCAGTGTCAGGAGGTCGAAGTTCTGATCTTGGAGCGCATGGGTCATCTCGTGAATAGCGGCTATTATATTCCAAGGGATACCAAGTATATCCGACGGCTCAGAAGTCCCGTCCCTGGCCGGAACAACATACAACTCTTTTTCTTGCGGGTCATAAAAACCGCCTATCTGCTCAGTATAAAGATCAATCATAAACTGGCGTAAATTAAGGTCTGCCGGCACGAAACCAAGTTTAACTAATGCCTTGCGAACTTTTTCATATTCATCAGACGTCTCTTTTTCAGCCTGCTCCATCATTTTAGATTTTAACTCATCCTTCTGCTTGATACCCACCTTCAGATCCGTCTTAAATTCTAGCCCTCTTAAACGAGCGATGTGTAATTTTAGCCGCCGAATAGTATCCGGGTCAGTAACATCTTTCTTATCGGGATAAGACTCCGGCTCTCCCCTAGAATTCGAATTTTCCTGAGCTACAACGATTGTCAAAAAGGCAATCATCCCAAAACAAACCAAAATCAATATCTTCAGTTTATTCATAGTCGTCACTCTATATATTAGACGTAATAAAGCAATAAAATGCCTAACAAATTCTAAAGTTTCAACCGATAATATCCGATGATATATTAGGCTAACTTAAGGGATGAAAAGTTAGTTAGAGAGAGAGGGTAAGATGAGAAGAGAGAGGGAAGTGTCGTATCACGCATACAGATTCCGCAGTCCTGATTTTCACAAGGCGCGGCGCATATTACCAAACTCGCCTATCGCGAAAAACCCCCTATCAATAATCCAGCGGTATATCCCGTCTTTATTAGAACTCAAACGTATCAAGGAGGTAAGGATTCGCCGCATAAAAACCCTGATTCGAAACAACCTCTATGATACACCCCAACGGCAGATTGAAACAGCCATAAGAATAACGGACATCATCCTGGCGGCAAAAGACGGTGAAAATTGATTGCCTGCCTGCCGGTGGCGTCGAAGCGCCATGGCGCTCTGATAGCGCTCATAGGCACGGCCGGAACCACCCAAAGTAATTATGGGGAAAATCATGTTACCCGCGCCGGTAAAACTTTTTATCGGCATTCTTGCATCAGATGCATCATCCTTTAAGATGGCCGAAGAAAAGCTGGCATCAATTTTCGGCGCTATTGACCTGAAAACGAACGCTCAAGGAATTCCTTTCACATTCACCGATTACTACACTAAAGAAATGGGCAATAACGTTAAACGATTTTTTCTGTCATTTGAAAAACCTATCAAGCCGGATGATATCACCGGCATAAAAATCAAGACAAACAATTTAGAAGAAGCAATCGCCGGAGAAGCAAGCACAAAAGCATCGAGACCGATAAATCTAGACCCCGGGTATCTCACACCCAGCAAGATTATTCTGGCGACCACCAAGGATTATGCGCATCGCATCTACCTCAAAGACGGCATTTATGCGGAAACAACCCTGCAATATCGCACTAGCAAAGGCGGATTCCAGGCAATGGCCTGGACATATCCTGATTATTGCACCAAAGAATATCTTGACTTTTTCAATCAAATGCGTAAGCTTTATTTAACTCAAAATAGCCAGTAGGAGAAATTATGCCTTCAGCATTACTAATGGATATCGGCACTATCGACATAAGTAATATTACGCTTGATAAGGAAAAAATACGCTCGCTCATACCTCACCGTTACGAGATGGAACAAATTGATGCCGTGCTTAAATTTGACAAGGATAACCGCTTGATTGTAGGCATCAAAAACGTCCGTTCTGATGAATTTTGGGTGCGCGGCCATATCCCAGGCCGGCCTCTTTTACCCGGCGTTCTTATGGTTGAATCAGCCGCTCAACTGGCCAGCATTCTTTCATGCCTGCTCGGAATCAGCCAAAAAGATAAATTCATGGGATTCAGCGGCATCGACAAAGTCAAATTCCGCGGCACCGTTATACCGGGCGACAAACTAATCACTCTCATAAAATGCACTGACTTAAATAACCGCCGGGCGATATTTGAAGCACAGGGAATAGCCAACGGCAAACTGGTATTTGAAGGCACAATTACCGGGATGATGATATAATAAAAGGTGCTGGATGAAAGGCAAAACTTCTCTCATCCTTCTTTCCTTTAGTATGGGCTGGTGGTTACATTATCATTGATCTTTATCGTGTCGGACTGGAATTCCTTGATACTAAAGCAAGCCGCCCACTGAGCTTCCACTTTTTCCACTTGAACTTTGGCGACATATTTATCAGCCCGATATACCGTAAACCGCATGCCTATCTCTACGCCGTCATTTTTTCCCACGCTAATCATCACAATATTCAGGTCAGGCTTGTCGCTGATGGCGGTAATTTTACCTTCTATCAACTTGATAGAAGCAACACCCACATCCACCATCGGAGCCTTTCTCTTATACTCGTCCAGCATGGTTTTGGCCTGGTTTAAATCCTTGGCTTGCACTAAATATTGCTGTTCCAGCGTAACCAGGTTTTTCTCTAATTGGATTATAGCATTCTGGGCCTGCAGGAATTTCTCCTCTAACGTAGTTCGTTCCTTGACCGCATCATCCTTGACAACCTGGAGTTTCTCCACCGTATCATTTAATTCTTTATTCTTCTGAATCTGTTCGGTTAATGACGCCTGCAATTTCTCATAACTATTATTAAGAGCGGTTAAATCGTTCGTCAACTTGGTACTGTTATTTTTCCAGTCGTTTAATTCATTGCGGGCGGTTTCCATATCTTGGTTAAGCGTTCTAATATTGCCTTCTAATGTCGTGATGTTTTTCTTCAGATCATTTTCACTGCCTTTAAGTTTCAGGATGGCCGCTTCTTTTTCTTCCATGTCTTTCTTGTGCGTCAATGCTTCCTTCTCAAATTTATCCTTATAATCAACCCGATAGGAAAATAGCGCGGCGCTTATTCCCAAATACACCAAACTCATTACAAAAATTACAATGATTAATACTCTAGTCAGTGTACTCATATTAAATCCTCCTTTTTATATATTCATTATTTCGTGAAAATAATTACATGGTTATTATTATGCCCTATTAATAAGCCTTGTCAATAATTTTCAGATATTTTAATATAATTATAACAGCGGTCATCAATAAGCATAAATAAGGGAGATAGTCGCCCCAACGGGTATAAAAAGTCCCCTTTTGCCCCGAAATAAACAGTTGTTTGGCCCAGATACCCTCTATTTCCTTTGCCTGGCCAGCCTTATTCCTAAAGACATCTATCCGGCCTGACGGCTGGATAATCGCAGAAATACCGGTATTAGTGGCCCGGACAAAGGTAATCTTATTTTCAACCGCCCTAAAAGCGGAGATGGCCAGAATCTGATCCAACTCAGAACTATTCTTAAACCAGCCATCATTGGAAATATTAATGATAAAATCAGCTCCTCTTCTAACGCTCTCGCGCGCCAATTCAGGAAAGATACTTTCATAGCATATCAAAACCCCATACTTATAATCTTGAACCATTAAATTGTCGCTTTGTACTCTCAATAAGAATGGCTCAAAGTTGACTCCTTCTAATATCCCATAGACCTCCTTGAGTTCTGATAACGCCAAAATAGCCGCACGAATAACCGGGAAAACAAATGTATCCCTCAAAGGCACATATTCGCTTATCGGCACCAGATGCGCCTTGTCATAACGATTCAGCAATTCACCGCTGGCATCTAAATAATAAGCGCTGTTAAAGATATCATACTGCCTCCCCTCATCCTGAGATTCTGTTACGGTCAGAACTCCTATCAGCATGGGCACCCCGCATAAAGCCACAGTATCCTTTAACACCTTCAGATAATCCTCATCCAGCCCGACCAAAAGCGGGAACATGGTTTCTGCCCAAATAACCAAATCCGGCCTGGGCTGTGATTTGAGCAATTCAGTAGTCAGGTCAAAATGCTTATAATAAATATCCTCGGCATTATTTCGGTCGACTTTCAAACTCTGTTCAATATTGCCCTGGACAATCCCGACAATCGGACCTGATTTAACGGTTAACCCGTTCAACCGACTTGCCCCATATAAAAGAGTTCCGCTAAATATAATCGCGGTAATTATAACCAAAACCACAATCCTCAATGAAACCTTTAAACGCTCCCTGACCAGCATAAAAATTACCATATTGACAAGCAGTATAATAAAAGATATTCCATAAACTCCGGTAATATCGCTTATCTGGATAAACGCAATCCAGCGGTACTGGGTATGCCCCGTAAATAACCAGGGGAACCCGGTCAGGACAAATGAACGCAAATGTTCAATGAATATCCAGCAGGCCGGTATAAGAAACGCCGCATAGGCAACAGAAAAGGCGCGCATTATAAAATAACCACCTACAGCAAAAATCACCCAGTATAAAGCCATAACCAGCGGAATGACAAACAACCCGGCCCAGCTAACGTGCCTGAGCCAGATGAGCCCTACTATGAAAAACAAAACCCCGCCTAAATAAACCGGTAAAAACGCCTTCAACCCCGGCTTGGTAATAAAGATAAACCGCCGCTTGAAAAACCCGTTATCTTTGGATATCCCGGCGATATAGAAAATCAGAGGAACGTAAGCCATCCAGGCCAGAAATGATAACTCAACCGGCGGGTAAGCCAACCAGGCAAGGATGCCTGAAAGAAACGGCAATAAAGAAACAAGATAGGCTCTCTTCATTGTATAAGCATTACCTTAATTCTGCTATCTCTGGGCAAAGCAGGCGCATCCGGTGGGATAATAATAAGCGCATCAGCCCGGCTTAACGACACGATATCGGCCGAACCATGCCCGTCTATCGGCTCTACCAACCCATCCTGTAAAATACTGGCGCCCAGATATCGCTGCCGGTTGGACGTGCTGGCTATCGGCACGACTAAATCAGCGTCGATTATCCGATTCTTTATGCCGGCATCATTGCATAACAGAGACAAGGCCTCCTTGATGAAAATCTCGGTAATCACGAATGCCGAGACCGGATTCCCGGGCAGTCCGAATACCAGTTGCCCCTTCGGTCCAATCCCAAAAACCGTGGGCTTGCCCGGCTTGACCGCCACCTGGTCAAAGAGAATCTTTACCCCCAGTTTTTTAAAAACATCCTCAACGATGTCATAATCGCCCATAGAAACACCGCCGGTCAGAATCAGCATATCCGACTTCAACCCAACAGAAACCTTCTCGGTCATTATTTCAATATTATCTCTGACAATCCCCAATGAAGTAACCGACATCCCGATATTAACCAATTGGGATAAAAGCGAATAGGTATTGCTGTTCCTTATTTGCGCTCCCTTTGGTTTCTGGTTAATCTCCACCAGCTCATCGCCGGTCGTGGCAATAGTAATAGACGGATATTTATAGACCTGCACCTTATCCTTGCCCACGGCGGCCAGTAGCCCGATAACCTGCGGCGTGATTTTGGTATCGCGCGCAATAACCTTAGCGCCGGTATTGATATCTTCTGACTTAAAGCAGATATTGGCGTTCTTCTTAATGGTACTTAGGCATCGGACCGTCCTGGTAGCCGGCTCATACTTGGTCTGCTCCACCATAATCACCGCATCAGCCCCGGCTGGCACCGGCGCGCCGGTCATTATCTTGATGGCCTTGCCCGGCTTGATATCTTTGGTCGGCATCGAACCGGCCGGGACTATCTCCAGCACCTCAAGTTCCACCGGCGGTAACTTGATATCCTCGCTACGCACCGCATAACCATCCATGGCCGACTTATCAAATGGCGGCATATCCACATCAGAGAACACCTCTTCAGCCAGCACCCGGCCCAAGGAATCAATCAAGGCCATCTTCTCAAACCGGGCCGGCGGGATATTCTGCCTGATAATGTCTAATGCCTGCTCTACGGTAATCATAGATTAGTTTATACTAATAATTACTAACGGAGGCAAATAAAAAAGGGGACTCCTGACGGAGTCCCCTTTTTGTCCTTGATCAAGTATCTTCCTTACGGCTGGTAAGTAACCACCTGCGAAGCGGTGTTGCCATTGGCATCCCTAACCCTGACTGACCATCTGTAAAGAGTTCCGATAGTCAAAGCGCTTTGAGAAGCATTGCTATCAACATCATACAGAACAGACAGCGTCGTGCTGGGCACGCCGTAACTATCTTCCGGATAGTACCATATACTAGATCCCATATCCTCTTCAACGTATAAAGAATAGAGATAAGGGAGGGCAGTCGGTGGCGTGGACGGCGCCGTCCAGGAGAATGTCGGCGCGGTATTGTTACTGCCCGTGGTCGTCGGCGCCAGATTCTGGGCAAAACTGTCCAGAACCGCGCTAACCGAGGCGGTCAGGTTGGCCGTAGTACTGTCCGAATAGGTTACATTAAAGGTATAGGTGTCTGCGGTCGTCGGCCTGGTTGTGTTACGATTCAGATAGTGACTAAAGTCCCAGTCCTTATTGATATCAATTGGACTGCTAATACCCGGTCCTGAAGCGATGGCAACCGCTACAACCAATTTCCTGCCGTTACTAACCTTCAGATCAACATCATAACTCTCGTTTACGTCTTGTCTCTGATGATTGGTCTCTACTTTAGCAATACCATCTGTGGTTGGCAGAGTCTGGTTCTGCCCGCTGAGATTGGCGCCATTTACTGTAATCATTCCGCCTGCACCTCCATCAGTGTTTTGAATATCACCTACATCAATCACGCCATTATTGTTCATATCAAGAAACGCGAATAGCCCATAAGTCCCGTTGGGCACGCCGGCGAAACTATATGCTGATGAATTAGCGGGTGCGGGCGCAATCCGAGTGTATGTAATAGCCGGAGGACCGCCAGTACCACTGTCAAGATAAACGCCGGCAATCAGAACTGCTGACGGAGGCGGCGTTACACCTGAATAGTTGACCGTTCCGGAAACCGTATAACCGCCTGTCGGCGCGCCAATAGTTACCGGGCCGTATATAGTTGATTCAGCGCTTTCAACACCATTGGTTACCGCGGTGATACAATGCCAGACAGTGGTCGTATTCGGAATAAACCGGAAAAACATCCCATCATCTTTAGCCGGCACTGTTACCTTAAGGCCATATGTGGTTTTATTTACCGTCGCATTGTCATTCGTGTAGATGTTGTAATATTCAGCTATTTCCCTGCCATTGCCATCGCTGGGTGTATCCCAGAAAGCCAGCAAGGAATTATTTCCAGGGAGTATCACAAGGCCTATTGGCACCTCAGGAGCCGGAGGTGTCGGGTCAGTCATGGTAATGGTCACGCCTGAAACATTACCGGAAACCACGTTGACCGTACCAGATGTTCCTCTTGGATTAGAGGCATTTTCCACGCCCTGCCCTAAATGGTCTCTCCAGGCAGTAAGGGTATAGGAGCCGGCCCGAACGCCCCGGATAGTAAATGCCCCGGTCGCGGCGATGCTGGTCCCGTACTCAGCCCAAATGCTGGAAACCTGGTTAACGGCAATATAAATCCGGCCGGTTTTTGAGCCGCCGTAACTTACCGTGCCGGTGATGTTATAAACCGGCGGTCCCTGGGTAGTGGCCGATGTTTCCGCACAATAAGAACTGTAGCCGGAGGAGGTGTTATAGGCCCGGACCTTATAATAATAAGTCGTGGATTCGCTAAGGCTGGTGTCACTGTAAGTAGTGACGTTTGCTGAACGGGTGGTTATCTCGCTGTATGTTCCGCCCGCTCCGATTTTACGCTCTATCCTAAATTCGTCCTCATTAGAAGAATTATCCGCCCAGGACAGGTTTATTTGGGAAGAAGATGTAGCCACAGCCGTTAAGCCGGAAGGCGCGGTGGGCGGAGGTCCGACAAGTGTCGTGTCGCTGGCCTCAAGCGTGTAACCGCTATTACCGACTGAATTATATGCCCGGACCTGGTAATAATAGGCAGTCGCTGACGCCAAGCCGGAGGTATTTTGATAAGAAGTGGTATTAGCGCCGACCGTGGCAATCTGGACAAAGCCGCTGCCGGAAGTAGCCGAACGCTCTATCTTAAATCCTTCCTCGTCAGAAGAATTATCGCTCCAGGACAGGTCGATTTGAGAAGCTGACACCGCCACAGCCGCCAGGCCTGAAGGATCGGTTGGCGGATTCGTCGGCGTGGCCTGCGTGGCCGCTGAAGCCTCGGAGGTATAACCGCTCGAACCGCCGCTATTATAAGCCTTAACCTTGTAATAATAGGTAGTCGATGCCGTTAGTCCGGTGTTTTGATACGAAGCGGTATTGGCGCTAACCGTGGCTATTTCCGTAAAGCCGCTGCCGGAACTAGTCGAACGCTCTATCTTGAATCCGGTTTCATCGCTGGAGTTATCATTCCAGGTCAGGTTTATTTGTGATTGTGATACCGCTACCGCGTAGAGATTATTCGGCGCGGTCGGCGGATTAACTGTATTGCTGCTCCCGCTGTCATCTTTAGTCGGAACGCTGATGCAGCCGCCATCCGAAATAATCATGACTACCCCTAACATCAGCAGCAGCCCGATTATTTTTACCGTAGTGCTCATCATTACTTTTGTCATATCCCCTCCCCCTTTTCTTATTCCCATAACCTAATGTTAGAGATTATGGATTTGTTTATTATGAATTTTGTTTATACACTGTTAACAAGGAATTGTCAAGCTAAATCTTATAAAATATTAGCCACAAAGACACAAAGTCACTAAAAACCAGAAAGAAGCACGTCCGGCGAAAAGATTAACTTGGTGTATTCTTCGTGTCTTAGTGCCTTGGTGGCAAGATAATATAATTTACTGATACTCCACAGAAAAACGCCTTACTACCAATTACGGCTTATTGATATCCTTGGCGCAACGGAACCCGCCGTTCTTGTTCTTGGCCGTAGCCAACGCCTGGATATAACTGGCCGATTGGCATAATTCTGCCGGCTGGTCCCAGGCGCCGCCCCGGAGCATCCCGTATTTCTCCTTATTGCCCGGCTCGCCATCATCGGCCTTGGCCAGCTCCTTGTCCTTATACAGGTCCTTGCACCACTCCATCACATTACCCAGCATATTATACAGCCCGAACCCGTTGCCTTTCTTGGTGGCCACCGGATGGGTCGAAGCAGCGGAATTCTTATCATACCAAAGAAAATCATCATTCGGCTCCTTGCCCCAGAAATAAGCCGTGGCGCTGCCGGCCCGGCAGCTGTATTCCCATTCCACCCAGGTGGGCAGGCGCAGTTCCGTCTTTTTGCAGAATGACTGGCAATTCTCATGCGCCACCTGCTCGACCGGATAATTACTGCCCTTCTTGAAAGATGACGGATTCTCCTCCATAAAATTAAGCCAGACGCCCTGGGGCGTTTCGTATTTGGACATCAGGAAATCATTCACCCACAACTCGCGCTGTTTCTGATTGCTCTTGTCTTTTGCGCCGTCGTCATCGCCATCGCCCGAACCGCCGCCGGCGCCGCTGCCGTCGTTCGGCTTATCCTTATCATCTTCATTAATCACCAGCCGGCCGCCCGGTATCAGCACGAAAATCATGCCGGTCTTGTTATGCTTGTATTCCTGCAAGCCCTGCTCATTGGTTCCGGTATAGGTCATGCCTTTAATCTTCTTGGTAATCCGGGCCTTTAATGCCAAAGCCGGCTGGTCATTGGGCTTATACATCAGCGCCTTATTGACAGCGTCTTCAGCTTCCTTGCTCTTCTTTTCGCCATCCAACTTGCGCGCATCATCCATTGACCTCTGGTAGGCCGCATCATCCTGGCTCGGAACGCCTGCATTATCGCCCGAAGCGCCGCCGGAATGCTCTTCGCCTGCGCCATGGCTGCCGCCCCCTCCGGTGTGCTGCGCCATCGTCCACATCGACATGCTAAATAATCCCAGTCCCAGCGCTATTACCCCGACTATCAATACCTTCTTCATAAACTACCTCCCGGCCTAAGGCCTCTGTTAAATTGTTATTTATACTATATTATAACCTGCCCGGCAGTAAAAAACAAGTGAAATCTGATATTTTGTTGAGCGAATCAAATGAATTACTCCTGCCGACGGGATTAGTTGCCTGCCTGCCCGGCCTTACGGTCATTCGGACTGGTATGAAATGACGGCATCCCTTATCCGCTCGGCCACCTCCTGGCGGTAAGAATCCTTGTGGAAATTAGCCGCCTCGGACTTATTTGACAGAAAACCCATCTCGACCAGGATGGATGGGATTTCGCTGTATTTCACCACCTTGAAATTGGCCTTCTTGATGCCCCGGTCCTCGGTCGGCAGCTTATTAAACTGCTTCTGGATGGCCCGGGCGATTTCCACGGTCCGCCGGCTGTATTCATCCTTCAATATATATGTCAGCGCCTTCTGGGTCTGGCGGTCACCCGGCTTATCATCTCCGATAGCCCGACTGCTTAAGGACGGCATGACATTATTCTCAGGCGAATAAAATATCTCAAACCCCTTCACCGCCGCGTTATTGGACCAGTTGCAATGGATGGAAATAAACAGGTCCGGCTGTTCCCGGTTGCCCACATCCACCCGGCTGGACAAATCCTCGTTCAGGTTAGCCGAGAGCGGCCGGTCCGTGGTCCGGGTCAGCACGACCTTGACATCCTTTTCCTCGAACAGGGCGCGCAGGCGCTTGGCCACATCCAGATTAACGTCCTTCTCGCACAGGCCGTTCCGGCCCTTACAACCCCGGAAATCGCCGCCGTGTCCCGGGTCAATCACCACCTTCCGGATGACCCCCTTGGCCCGGACGCTGATTTCCTTCCGGTGCGGCTCGGTCATGAGCGTCTCGACCTTGGAAAAATCACCCTTGGACAGGGCTAACTGCCCGTTAATGGATTTCAGCTTCTGCTCCAGCACGGTGAACTTATTATTAACCATGATACTGGTCATCCCGCGCGAGGCAATCAGATTATAACCGTTGCCGGAAAACATCTCCCGGCCGGTCAGGTCATCCTTCTCGTGCTTAAGATTATACTTCTGGGCCAGCTGGTTCAGGGTGACATACGAAACCTTGGTATCGGCGGCAACCAAGCCGGTGATTAACATCAGGCTGAGCGCCGAACCCATAAATAACAAAACTCTTTTCATAACTAAGGTAGTAATACATTCGGACTTTTAGAAAGAAAAGTTTAGTCGGAAATAATAATTTAGAGGCAGTTCGAGCATCGCGAGTTACGACCAAAGGGAGTCCCGCAAGGGACTGCCTCTTATCCCAGTGGCGCCAATAGCGCCACATTGGGATATACGGAGCTTGTCCAAAAACTGTCATTCTGAGGCTTTAGCCAAAGAATCTCGTATACTCAAAGCCTCATAAAACTTGAGATTCTTCACTACGCTTCGCTCCGTTCAGAATGACAAAATGGGGTTTTTGGACACGCTCTACGTTCCTTATCCCAGTATGCGATAGCATGCCCGGACGCTTATAAAATCCGTCTTATCCGTTTCACCCGCGTTTATCTGACTGCCCGTAGGGGCGGGGTACGGGCGTGTTCGTATTTTATCCTACATACTCCATACTGGATACTACATACTACCCTACACCACATATCCTAATATATAGATTACGAGTTCCGTGGAGTTATTTCCACTCACATACGCTTGCCAGAGCAATGTTCGGTCGTCCGCCACCGGCATCAGGACTGACGCCCCGTTTGATATCCCCGGAGCATTAACCGGCGGAGCCATGACTTGCAGGGCATACTCCGCGCCCAACTGGCGAAAGATATAGGCCATCATCCCGCCATCCGTATAACTCTGGTTGATACAGGCGATTGACACGATGACACCTTTGGTGTTGACCGGAATAATCGTGGACAGGTCAACAGTCGCTGGTTGGGTGGTTGCAACAATCCCGCCCAGGTCCAGCGCGGTCTGTGGCGTTGGGAACATAGTCAGCGTATCGCCGCCACCTATGCCGGGGGCTAATTTCTCGGCTGTTACTGCGCCATTCAGGATTTTCTCAGTTATCACACTATCTACTGCCAACTGGCTCGCTCCCACTGCGCCAGCCGCGATTTCTGCGGTAGTAACCGGCGGTGTCAGTGGTCTGCTCGGCACTGCGAACGACAGTTTCTCCGGAGTTACGGCACCGGCTGCTATCTTGGTGGTAATCACAGAATTTGTGGCTAGTTCCGATGAGCCTACTGCTCCGGCAATGATTTCCGATGCGCCGACTGAATTAGATGCCAGTTTGCCCTGGGTTATTGCATTGGATGCAATCTTGGCCCCGGTCACTGCCCCGTCAACCAAATCATCAGTCCCGACTGAACGGTCTGCCACCTTGTCTCTGGTAATCGCGCCGTTGGCAATCTTCTCAGTTGTAATTGCGCTTGATGCTATCTTTGAAGCGTTCACCGCGCCATCGGTAATCTTTTCCGTAGTTACCGCGCCTCCGATAATCGCATCGGATGACACGGCATTCTTGGCGATTTTTGGTCTGGTTACAGCGCCATCAATTATCTCATCTGTGCCGACTATGTTATCAGCAATCTTGCGCCGGGTAATCACGCCGTCCTTGATGTGTTTTTCCTCGATAGCGTCGTTGGCTATCTTATCGCCCGTGACCGATTGCGGGTTTAAGTGCTTTGTTTTGATTTCGTTGAGTCGGTCGTATAAAGTCCTTGCCATAAAATTCCACTCCTTTCGCATTCCCGAACCGATGGGCCGGGCAGATGCGTAATTTGGTTTCCGCGTCATAACACCATGCCTGGTTTTTACAGCGCTTACCGTATTGGGTTAACGCCTCGCATTGTTTCATAATTCGTCTTTCATTAAAGAAGAGCCGGGCGGTGCACCACCCGGTTCCCCTTTTGCCAGATTTACGCCGTGTACATCTGGGCTTCCAGCTTCAGTTGGCCGTTGTCCACGTACCAGACGCAATAGGACTTATCCACGGTCCGGGTCGCCACCCAGTTATTTGCCTTAACCGGGTCAGCCACGCTGGCCAGGAAATCCATGATGCGCTGGTTATGGTCGGCTAATTGGGCCGAGTCATAACCGCTGGCCATGACCATCACGCCGGTCTGAATCAGGAGCTGGGCCAATCCGGCCCTCAAGGTGGCCTTCAGCCGCGCCTTGGCGATATCATAAGGACCGCCTCCGGGCAGAACCTCAGAACCGCCGGGCAGTTGCCCGCTGATTATCATATTGCCGGTCAGCCATTCACCCATGATAGCCGCCACTTGACGGCCCCGGGCCCGCGAACCGACCAGGCGCAATACCTTGGTGACGCCTTCCTCCCAGGCCGATTGCTTGGCTTCGACATTATCCTTGAACCGCTTGGCAAAAACCCCATCCACCTCCTCGAACGCCTTGTCCAGATTATCATTGTACTTATTGTAGGCATTGAGGATATTGGACCTGTGCTTGGTCTTGATATCAGCCGCGGACAGGTCGCCGTCCGAAACGAAAGAACCGCTCACGAACGGCTCGAACTTCTCTGCCGACGGAGTGGCGATTATCTCGCCGAACTTGCCGCTGTCTGAAACCCGTTCCTTGCGCCGGGCATTGATGGTCTCGGCGTTGTTAATCAACCCGTCCTTCCATCTGATGCCCATATCCGGGTTTGGCGTAATCAGGTCCAGCACCGGTATCGAAACTTTTGTATGTATCATTCTTCTTCACCCCCTTTCTTAGAGGCTGTTAATCCGTCAGGATGTTACAGCCTCTTAGACCCGCCAAAGCTTTAGCGTCGGCGGGTTACCTTATTTTTGTTCAACGGCTATTCCGCTGAGCTCTTAACGGAACTACCGATCTGACTATCAGTGTTTTGCGTTCTCCCTATCCACTTTATCTATAATCCTATCCTGCCATTTCTGTTCCTGTTCCCGCTCTTCAGCCGTGCGGATGGGCTCATCATTCATCCGCGGGTTATAACGGAAACTGCCTTTGGGTCTGGTCTTGTCATAACAATGTTTGCACAGCCAGTCCGTCTCACGGTCAAATGGAGGACCTATCTCCTCGCCGCATCGGCAACATTTGCCTAATTCGTTTTCCATATAGAACCCCTTTCTTTTCGCCACTAAGGCACTAAGACACAAAGCTGTCATTCCCGCGAAAGCGGGAATCCAGATTTTATTTCTCTGCGACCTCTGCGTCGGAGTTTACACTGAGTGTGACGAATGTGTGGCTATCCAAAAATTCATAGATTTCGTTAATCGGGACAACGCCGGCCATCGTTGTCACCAGCTGTCCGGCATATACTTTGACCCACACTGCTATTCCAATCACCTCGTATGTTCTTGCATCGTAAACAGGACCACCCGAATTACCGGGAAGGATGGGAGCGCTAATCTCGTAACCACAGATAGACACAGATAAACACTGATTGGATTTTTCTATATGGGTAATGTGTCCATAAGAAGGTCTTGGTTCTAATCCGAGTGAGCAACCAATTGTCCAGACCGGACTAAATAAATACGCTTCATAATTCCCTGGTGCTAATCGAGCTTTATAAATCTTATCTGTGTTTATCTCCGGCTTGATAAGGGCCAAATCTTTTACGGTATCCGTTATTACTACCGTTCCCGTAATTATCGTCGAATCATATAATTCTATATCAACTACACTCTGGTCTTCTACAACGTGTGCCGCTGTTATAATTTGTATCCATCTGTGTTCATCTGTGAACTCCGCAGAGACCGCGATAGCGAAATCTGTGGTTGCTATTATTACTCCTGAACCCGTTCCGCTATCCGATGTAATTCGGACAACCGGATACAGCATCCGCTCGTGCTCCTCCTGATACGGATGTCTTGGCTTTTCCGGCGCTTTTACGATTATCACCATTTCCGCATCCGGCCTGTCTACCTTGTACTGCGTACTGAGTACTATGGCGAGAGCCATTCCCAGCAACCCATAAACAATCAATCTCTTTACCATAAACCACCTCGTTTTTCTTAGAGCCAGTTAGGAGCATAGCGACCTTTACTGGCTCTTAGACCCCGCAGAATTGCGGGGCCCTGTTCTCTCCTACTTATAGGGGCTAAGTGAAGTCCCAAGGTATGATTCAGGGGCTAAAGAAACGGGCTGGAAGGCCTTAAGTCCTTATGGAATACGGGAATAAAAAAATATGCGATTATTCGGGTAAGTGCAAAACTTGCACTTAGCCCCGATGGCTGTCGGAATCCCAATACTTATCGGGACAAGAGCCAATAACGGTCTTCCGCCCCTTCAGGCCGAAATCCCTAACTGGCTCTAGGTGGTGGGGGGTAGGGGGAGGGGGGTGGGTGCATAGAACCAGGAGCGGTAGATGAGACCGGTTCGGATGGTGTTATCAAGGGCTTCGAGTGGCATTCCAAGGGCAATCAACCGGCATCCGAAGGGCAATCAACTGGCATCCGAAAGGCAGTCGGCTGGCATCCGAGGGGCAATCAGATGGCATCTGAGGGGTATTCGGCTGGCATTCCAAGGGCAATCAAGTGGCATCCAAAAGGTATTCGGACCGTATCTGAAGGACACTCAACTGGCATCCGAAAGGCAATCAACTGGCATTCCAAGGGTATTCAGATGGTATCCGAAGGGTAATCAACTGGCATCCGAAGGGATGGGGTTAGGCCGGGATTGGGGGTAAGATTGGAAATTGGTGGGGCGAGGGGGAGTTGAACCCCCTGCACCCTCCTATGTATAAACGGTAACTCCTTCTTAAGCTTATGCCATCCCCTACAGTTTAGGAAACATGTCGCCGGACCGCCCCAGAAGTGCTGCCTCCACCACTGTACAAATTATACTAGTTTTCATGCTTACCTCCGCTGTTACTTTAATAACACTATTTAGTGCTATCTTAACAAAAACAAAGATTGTCATGATCCTAACCAGAGATAGCCATTCGCCGTTAAAGTAATTACCTGAGCATAGGTTGTTTAAAATCCTTTCTTGATTATTAATTATATGCCTCGTCTCACGAATTCCAACTAAACTAAACCAAATAACATGTTATCCATAAATACTTTACATATTATCTAAAATATCATACGCCCAAGGATAGTCCAAGTGTACTATTTTACGTATATCGTATTTATCTTTACCGACATCACCAATGCCTAAACACTTTTTTGCTTTAAGTGCGTATTTCTTAGCTTTGCAGTAGGTTAATAGACCAGTATCTATAATTTCCTCTGACGGCGCACATACATAAGCAAAACAAAAACCGTCATCGTCTTTTATAATAAGGTGCATATTATGTACGTTATTATCTTTTCTTAGTCTGCGCTTAAGCTCACTAATTTTATCAATCACTTCTTTACGGGCATCCCCTCCTAGGTCAAGTAATGCCATTGCCACACCAACTCTACCTTCCATCTTTGTTAATTCTATAGAATTTAATAAATGTCTAAATTCCTCTGACATTTTTTGTTTTGGTTTTGGCGCAGGTGTTTTTCGAGCCCCCATTTTATAAAAATAATAGCTGTCAAATTCTGTTGTGTAAGTATTTAAGGTCATAAAATCTGCTGGAGCTATGGCGCTTTTATCTTTAAAAAATAAACCCTCACAAAGATAATATCCAAAAAGGTCAAGCTCATCGCATGCTTCAAGAAATCCTTGTTTTGTAATGCGTAGCCTACGCTTTATATAATGTGGTAGCATAGGGGGATAATCAATACAATCTGCTATAACCATTAATTCGTATATATTAATCATCCACGGCAAATCTTCCCGCTCAAACACATCGAGGTCTGTTTGCGCATGAATTGTAGATGTAAGATGTCCTAGTGGCTCAAGTAATAAAGAGATTAAATATATATCCTTAAAGGCTTCCCTTGATAGTGTAAATTTAGTTTTAGTATGCTGTTCTCTAAAAACAGGGCTTGAAGATTCTTTAATATATTTTTTTGCTCGAATACCTTGCGAATGTGCTTTTGCTAATAATTCTTTAAGGTGTGCTTTAAGTCTGTCGGGTGCTCCACGACGAGCAGGTTCGGTAATAGAGCCGGCTTTGGCCTCTATTAGAAAGAGAATAGAGTCACAAATAACAAGCCCATCTAATTCTACAGATTTAGTGGTACCATTTTCAACGATATCATATTCCAAGTTACGTTTGATTAACGCATCTGGCATTACACCTGCCAGCAATGACAAAGATTTACTTAAGAGATAATCATGCCGATGCCTTTCATATCTTTGCCATACCCCATCCTCCGAACTTTTTAAAGTATTTTCTAGTAGTGGTTGAATAGCCCAATCAAGTAAAATAGGAGAGGGGCATAAATATTTACCAGCATAAACTACTAATGGTTGCTTCTTTAACTGATGAACGGGTGACGGAACATAGAAATCTTGTGGTACACAGCCAAAATCTAATGCTAAAAGTTTGAGAAATGCGGCTGTGCTTATTTCGTTAATTCCTGAAAAATCGGATAATTCTTTCACCGAGAAAGATGTAGTCTCGCCGAATCCTAAAAATGTCCATGCAACAGACCTGTTTTGAAGACGCTTCTCAAGTTCTTGCTCTGTTAATTTGGATAATTCTTCGATAAAAGCTTTAGATTGTTCATCACACCATTGGGGCATCTCTGAATTAAGACGATAGCTACTAATGCCTTCTTTTATACGTTTGAATTCAGAGATTGCCTTATTTCGTCTATTATATAATTTTTCGTAAACAAGCTGTGAGCTAGCTTTAGTTAAATTTATGGCGTCCTGTGCGGTGAAACCTATCTTATTCGTTAATTCTTTTTCAAATGGAGCGAAAAGATGTTGTATTACTTCATAATGATGGTGTTGATATGCAGGATTTCTAACAATTAATTCGTGAGTGCGTATTAAAAACTGTAGTTTCTCAAGATCGGTAGGTGCTATTTCGGTTTGACGATTTGAACCTCTGGTAATTAGCAGCCAAGCCTCTTTAATGAAAATACTTTCTATTAATTTCTGAATTGTTTCTATATCCTCGCCGGTAACAATAAACTCTTCTCCGGAAGAGAAAGGCTTTTTTAGACATAATAAGGTTATGTATTCAACATAAGCTGATAATCCTTCATGAGAATATTCTTTAAATGTTTCTGGATTAAAGGACAGGTTCATAAAACTCATATTAGCTATAATATCAAAGGAGTTGTATTTAGCTAACAAGGTTTCGATCTTCCTTGCTTCCGACTCAATTTCTAGTGGAAGTATTTTGCTCCATTCATTCATTTTTTTTATGTATTCTTGGTGCTCTTCCTTTGTTTGATAATTCTGTATGCTTATAAACCTGCCGTGTCGTTCTATTCTAATCCCAGGTCCTTCAATTACATTGGGATTTGTACTTTCTTTTTCATTAGCCATTTTGGAATAATTACAGTAGTAATCTGGGGACGCATACTTATTTCCCCTGCCCCCTACCTACTATAATACCAAATCATTAAGGGTATTTCAACCTATTTCTTCTTGTCCTTACGTTCCCTCCGTCGCCCTAAGGGCTTGATAGGGCAAGTCTAAGTTTCCTGTGACTACCCACTATTCGCGATATTCACTCTGTGGTTACTTTTTCTTGTCCTTACGTTCCGAGCGGTCAACAATATGCATTACTTCCTTGATGACCTTTTCCCGGTTATAGAGCTGGCGTTTGGAGGTCTTCATCAGTTTGGCCACCAGGTCCATATTCTCCAGCAGGGCATAAAAGACCACGAACATCAGGTCGAACAGGGTAAAACGCTTGAGGATGACCTTTTGGTTGAGCAGGAACGACAGCACCGCCTGGGACAGAAGTTTAAACGTCAGGCGCTCGCCGGAATAATCGCCCGGCAGATGGAACCGGCCTGATTCAATGACCTTTTCGATGAATGAGAGTTTCTTCTCATCCCCGTCATAAGTGTGAACTCCTCATAGATGAACACCTTTTGTCCTTTCAGGAGACCTCGGCCCTTCCGACCCGCGCGTCGTGTTTCTGGCGCACCTCAAGGGGCGTCTGCCCTCTCCTCTTAGAGGCAATTGGAGCCTTAGCGACTTACTGACTCTTAGACCCGCCTTGGCGGGTATTCATTTCAACCTACCTATATCCTTTCTATCTTAAAATAAGTCTTAAAAGGCAGGGGATTCACCCTGGCCTTGTATTATCAGGCCAGGAACGGCAATGCAGCCACCAGCAGCAAGGCCGTCCCTATGCCCCGCACCGGATAACTCTTTCTCCATATATATGAATGTTTGAGACCCCCATTTTACTGCAACCAATCTCCATTTTGTATCCGGTGCGCAACGAGTATTTTGACAAATTTAGCATTGACATTTGCCGGGATTAATGCTATATAATAGGTATGCCAGAAGCAGATGATGAATTTATTGGTTATTTCAATAAGTGCCAGGGTCGTTTCAAGGAGAAGATGACCCCGGCCGAAGCCCTGGACGGGATGCGCCAGGCCATGAGCGACCTGGCCGAGCAGGACGAAAAATACCGGGCCGACTTTGCCAACTACCTGCGCCGGCGCCTGAAATTCATTGCCAAATACCCCAAGAAAAAGGTGATTCCGGACGAGGCCAAGATGCTCAAATTCTTACTGGACATTCTCCATTTTATGGAAATCCAGGGCAACTAAAATCCCCATTCGCCCCACCGAATTCCGCAATCCTACAACCTATTATAAAGCCAATCGGGCGCAATCTTGAGCAGCCAGGCAATCAGCCGCCAGCGTTTGGTGATATAGGCGTGCTTCCGCTTATGCCTGATAGCGTTAAATATCTGTTGGGCCGCTTTAGCCGGGGGCGCCAGCCAGAACAGGCCCTCGCCCTTGGCCATGGCCGTATCCACCAGACCGGCCTGGATATCCGTGACCATAATCGGGAGTTTTAATTTGCCGGCCTTGTGCCTTAGTCCCTGCAGGTAATTGGACATGAATGCCTTTGAGGCGTTGTAGGCCGGCGCTTCGGCGCCGCCCCTGATTGCCCCAATCGAGGAGATGCCCGCCAGATGGCCGAAACCCTGCTGGCGGAAATACTTAAAGGCGACATCGGCCATGGCCGTGAATCCGGCCACATTGACATCGATGGTTTCTTTTTCCCAGTCCCAATTCAGGTCGTGATTTATATAGCCAATCCCGGCGCTGATAATAATCAAATCCGCCCCGCCCATTTCCTTAATAAGTTCGTTTAGAAGATTCATGGCCTCCGGCGCCTGGGCAATGTCAATCCGCTTGGCGTATGTTTTAACCGTGATTTCCTTTTGGAGCGCGGATAATAGTTCGCCTCTTCGGCCGGCGATGCCGACGACATAATCATTCTGCGACAGGAGCTTGGCCAGTTCTTTCCCGATGCCCGAGCTGGCTCCGATAACAATGACTTTTTTCATATACCCCCACACCAATTAAATTGACGTGTCTATTTATCTGTTGGCAATGCCCCACCGGACCAGATACTGCTCCAGCAGCCGGTCTTTTTTGCTATCGCCCAGTGTGTTTTTGTTGGGCGCGGAGAGGTAGAAACTTTTGTCCAATCCCTTGTGCACGCCTTCAAACTTCACCTGTAAACGGACCCGTTTGATAATTGCGGTGGACAGGTCTATCTTGAGCGCTCGGAGACGCTCCTTGATTCCCTTGGCCGAGTTAATCTCTATCACGTCCTTGGTCAGCCCATCCGGCCGGAATCGCAGTGACACCACCAAGACCGAGTTAATCCGGTCGACCGGGTCGGTCGGGAAATCCAGAGGTTCGAGTTTCTTCTTGAACAGGTCCAGGTCGTAGACCCGTTCAGCGCCGGCGCTGAAATAGTTTTCATCGCCCAGG
>Ga0208373_1000948_pt1 | contig 42820 bp, 32 predicted proteins | sample RifOxyC2_FD_184036 | JGI IMG/M metagenome (GOLD analysis project Ga0208373, IMG submission 184036) | Soil microbial communities from Rifle, Colorado - Rifle Oxygen_injection C2 (SPAdes) | ecosystem: Environmental > Terrestrial > Deep subsurface > Rock core/Sediment | place: Rifle, Colorado...
TAGCCTTCTTAAGTTCCTCGACCTTGCGGTTGAACGACTCAGTCACCGAGTCCTTTAACTGGTTGATTAACTGCCCTAACTTAGGTTTCTCATGCGCCTCAACACTGGAGATTTTCTGGGAGCATTGGCGAATCAGCCCGGAACGGGAAAGGTATTTATGTTCGAATTGCTTGAGTGTTTCCAGTGCGTCTTTAGTCTCGGCCTTAATCTCGGCTAGTTTGTCCAAGGCACTGGCCTTGAGTTGGGATAGTTCCGATTCTATTTCTTGTAAGGACATAACCGCTGTTTATCCGTCATGATACCTGATGCCTGATACCCGCCTAAACGACAAAGTCGGGCAGGCACGATACGCGCCTGCCGGTATCCGGCATCTTGCATCCTGTATCGTTTCTTAGTTTTGGGCGGTCGCCATAACCACGATTTTATCAAAGGTAGTCGGGTCAGTCACCGCCATATTGGAAAGTATCTTCCGGTTGAGGTCCATATTGGCTTTCTTCAACCCGTTGATAAACTTGCTGTAGGTCAGGCCTTTGGCCCTGAGGGCGGCGGTCAGGCGGGTAATCCAGAGCCGCCGGTAATCGCGCTTCTTCCTTTTCAGGCCGAAATAGGCATCAACCCGCGCCTTGATAATAGTCTCTTTGGCGGTCCGATAGAGCCGGTGTCGGCCCTGGTCATATCCTTTGGCTAAATGCATTATCTTTTTGACTCGTTTGTGCCTGGCCACTGCTGATTTCACGCGCATAACTTGCTCCTTACTCGTTGTTAGACCTTTGGTCGTTACAACGAGTTATCCCGATGTACCTACCCGACTACGGTCAGGCGAGCATCGGGATTCATAATACTGTAAATATTCAAGAGAGTTATCTATATAAAAACAACATCCAATGTCAAGAAATTGAACACGAATACCATAATTCCTATCGCAACCTTTATGCCCTAACGGTGTTTTAATACACGAAGTAAGGAGGCGTCAGATAAGATTTGGAGGCCTAACAATAAAATACCCGTGCGAATCGTTATAATTAGGCAGGAATAATAAACCCTGCTACAAACGGAGCAGAAAGGAAATGGTTATGAGAAAGTTGTTGATAAGCGTCTTTATAGCCACGACGCTGGTGACCATGATTGGCTACGCCGAGGAAAAGACATCCCCTCCTAAACCAAATTGTGAGGATAAAATCCGCTCTTTATTCGAGGATATTACCCTGCTTAATCTCGTCAACGGACTGAATCTAACCGAAGACCAGATAAAACAAATTCTGCAATATAATAAGGAAGCCCAATTACTCAGAGAGCAGATGGAAACGGGAAACGCCAGAACCATAACCGGTGTAATTGACGCCTACGGCGAACTAAAATCCATATTGGAAAAGAATGAGGGCATTCCTAAAGACATAGAGCACCAGGCCTTTATGATGGAACAAGAGTCCAAAAGGATTATGGGCGAATTAATGGAAGGGTTAGCCAATGTAGAGAAAGAATTAACCGATGTATTGCTTGAGTCGCAAGTGGAGGTAATTAACAATTTTAATCCCTGCCTGATACCGCCTAAAGACCTCAAAGACCCGGTCCGGGCCGGCCAGGCCGCAAACAGCGAACAGGGACTGGATATGCTGCGGCACATCAGGAAGATACCTCCTGAGGTATATGAAGAAAAGAAACCTGAGATTGTGGAACGACATCTGGAAATGATTCAGAAACACACGGGCAAATTAAATGACGATGAGAAAAAACGGGAAGCCGAACGGCTGATGAAGGTGCTGGACAAAGCCCGGGCCATGTCAGACAAGGATTTCGAACTGAACGGGCCGGACTTGGCCAAGGAATTCATAAGCGAGAGCAAGAAGAATCTGGAAAAGGATAAAGAGTTGCAGAAGGAACTGGAAAAAATCCACCAGGAAAGACGGGGCGGGCCTTCACGTACCGGCAGGTTCCTGATTAATCCTAAAATCATGCCCATACTGGAAAAGCGGCTGGAACTGATGAAGAATGCCAAACAATTGCCGCCGGCAGATTTGGATAAGATAAAAAGCAGATAAGAAAGGTAACCACAGATTAACACAGATAATTAGAAAGAAAAATATATGAAGAAAGTATTAATATTGGTTACGTTAATAGTATTTATCACGGCACCTGTTTTGGCTGAGGAGCAGGACCCATTGGAACAAAAGATAGCTCAAGTCAGAGAAGAAATCTCGCTGACCAATCTTATTAACGGCTTAAACCTGACTGAATCACAACTTGCCGGACTCATCAGCGTCCTGAGCGAGGTTCAGGATATGCGCAAGTCATATAAGGAGAAACATCGGGCGCTGGCAGAAGAAATGCTCAAATCATTTAAAGACCTGCAGAAGAACCTGGAAAACGGTCCTAAACTACCGGTTGAGGTGGCAAATCAGGCCGGTGGCAATAATGAACGGGCCAAGGAACTGGGCGAGGAATTCAAGAAGAAATTAGCCCCCTACCAAGAAAAGGTGGAGAATGTCCTAACCGAGGCGCAGAAGATAGTCATAGATGATTTCAAACCCTGCCTGTTGCCGCCCAAGAGCCAGAAGAATCCGGTGCGGGTCGGACAGGCAAAATCCAATGAACAGGCCATTGAACATCTCCGTAAACTCCGCGAGATATCACAGGATGCCTATGAACAGAAACGGGACACTATCCTGAACCGGTATTTCTCCAAGTTTGAGGAGAAAAAGGGCAAAATGAATGACGAGGAAAAGGCCAATGAAAAGAAACGGCTCTTTGAATTGGTCGACCGGGTCAGGGCAATAACCCCAGAAGAATTCGAACTAAATAAAGACGAACTGGCTGAAGAATTCATTATCAAAGACCGGGCCGAGGAACTGGGAAACCAGCTAAAGGATATCCTGGAATACCGCCACAAGGATAAAGGCGGACTGAACAAAATAGGCAGATTCTTTCTAAAACCGGAGATGCTGGGAATCCTGAAGACCCGGTTGAACACATTAAAGAACTTCAAGCCATCAGAGCCGGCCAATCTGGATAATATAAAAAATACTCCAGAACCGGACAAGAAGAAAAAATAGTGTATGCATCATAAGAGTCCTGATTCTGATGAAAGAACTGCCATCTCAAGACGTGAGTTCTTCAAGCAGGTTTCTAATCTGGGACTGGCCACAGCCTCGCTGCCACTGGCGCTCAAAGTATTTCTGGACTTCAACCAGAAAATCTGGGCCGAAGACAAGAACTCTAAAAGCGTTTCTAAACTCATCGAAGCGCAATATTACGAAAAACTTGATGATAATAAAATCAAATGCACCCTCTGCCCTAACTTTCATATCTACGGACCGGGCGAGAGGTCATTCTGCTTTACCCGGGTCAATCATAAAGGCGTGCTGATGTCGCACGCCTACAATAATCCCTGCACCATCAGCGTTGACCCGATAGAAAAAGGGCCTTTCAACCATTTTCTGCCGAATACCAATTCGCTGGCGATTGCCATCGGCGGATGCAACCTGCGATGCCTCTACTGCCAGAACTGGCAGGTCTCGATGGAAAAGCCCGAGAAGACCGCCAAGTGCGACTGGACCAAGGAAGATGCCCTTGACGGCGTGAAGAAGAAAGAATGCCGCACCATTTGCTATACCTACACCGAGCCGATGGTTTACCCGGAATATGTCAGGGAGGTTTCGGCCTATACAAGTTCCAAAGGGATTCGCAACCTGGTCTGCACCGCGGCCTTTGTAAATCCCCAGCCGCTAAAGGATATCTGCAAAACCGTCAGCGGATTTGCCGTTACCCTCAAGGCATTCAATGACAAGTTCTACCAGAAAATCTGCGGCCAGTCGCTGCCGACCATTTTACAGTCACTGGAAATAATCAAGGCGGAAAAGAAACACCTGGAAATAGTCAATCTGATTGTGCCATCCTATAATGATGACCTGGAAGTTATTAAAAAGATGTGCCAGTGGGTTAAAAAGAATCTGGGCGAGGACACGCCCTTGCATTTCGGTAGATTCCATGCCGAATATAAACTCAAGGACCTGCCGGATACGCCGGTTAAAACCGTGGAACAGGCCCGCCAGATTGCCTTTGATGAAGGGCTTAAACATGTTTATACTTTCAATATCGCGCCGCACGAAGGCAACAATACCTATTGCCCGGCCTGTAAGCAACCGGTTATCAAACGCCTGGCATTCAAAGTTCTGGAAAACAACATGCTCAAAGGCGACTGTAAATTCTGCGGTCATAAATTGACCGGCATCTGGCAATAAATTCATCTGCTTCAGCAAATTGCGGTCAATAAAGAGGTAAAATATATTATTGACCCAGCACATAATATTTGTATAATCTATCATATAGTTTACTATGGAGACTGCATATTAAAACCTTTGGCAAGTAAATAATAGGATTTATGTGCTGGGTTGACACCCATAATAATATGAATAAGAATGGAATCACTTTGGTCCTGGTCCTATTGATACTGACCGCCTTAATACTCCTGGGCATACCGTTTGCCACCTCAATGCTCTACAAGGAAAAAACCAGCAAGGATACCCTCCATATAACCCAGAGCCGGATGGCCGCATCAGGCGCTCACAACAGCGCTATCAATCTTCTTATGCGCACCCATGATTTCTACGAACTACAGATGTATCCGGCGCCGTTTAATACGCCCGATTATGATACCTTAGATGAGATGCAAATCAACCTATCCCAGCTTAATATCCCAAACACCAACAGTCCCAAGGGCATAATCTGGTCATCCTCCGCCGAAGATGAACAGGGTAAAATAAATATCCTGACCGCGCCCAGACGGGTGGTTGACTATCTAAACACCCTGATCAAACCAAATGAGGACATCCAGCATTTTATCACCGAATATTCTTACCGCTCCACCCCGTGGATTGGCGCCCAGAACTTAGCCGGTTATCGACATTATATAGCCGTGGACGGGAATACCTATGATATTCTTTATGTTGATAATCCTATACCCTGCGGTAACGAAGAAGGTTTACGGATACGCCTGCAACAGGGTGGTGAAGAAGTTATCGCCTATGTAGCCAAGGAACCATGTCCACTATGCCCTTTAGCAGGAAGACCAGCTATGCAACAAACACCTGATAAAATAAATGGGGGTACAGGATATCATAATGGATGGGTTGCCTCTTATGATGACAAAATACTATGGCGCAATTTCGGCGCCTACGAACTATGGTTAGACCGGACGATAACAGACACCTTCCTGACCGAAACCACCATGGTTGAAATAGAGCAACCTCATCCGGTAAATATCAATACCGCGCCCAAAGAGGTGTTGCTGGCATTATTAACAGGTGTCGGCAGTAACGATACTATAACTAGTACCACTATCTCCCAGTCCGAATCCCAAACACTGGTTGAAGAACTAAAGAAAGCGCCTATTAGCGGACCACCTGACCTTGAAGATGTTATTTTAAATACTCTCGCTTCAGACCAGAGAGGCCAGAACCAAAAAAGGCAACTCTGGCTGAATTCGTTTTACCCCCGGGATGCCACATCAGATTTAGCCAATATTGCTGAAAGGCATTATACCGGCACCATGCCTTTCTGTTACCGTTCATTTGACATCTACACGCTCAATTCTACAGGCATTGTCAATTACCCCTCTGGTAATCAGGCATCAGTTACCACAATTAATGAAATCGTAGATATTGCGCCTGCGTCTGATGTGCTAACCTGGACCATAGAAAGCCAATACGATTTTGATAAGGAGTTCTATACATATCTGGGTAATCCTTTCAAGATGACCACATATCCATCTCTGACTAAATTATGCATAAAAGATACTACGCCTGCCAACTTAAACCCTGATTATTCACGCGACCCCAATATGGGCGCCCTGAAAATAAGGACCGCGGAAGATAGCCGTGGTACAGGTAAGTTCGGCGCAACATATTCGTTCTCTGATACTTATGACGGCAGTTCAACACCCCTAGATTATAACCGCGCTAGCGTTGTTCAATTTGCTGCAGATGACACCCCGAATGATATTTATTCGGGAGGTGTTGAATTCTGGATAAAGTTTAATAACATCCCGGGCTTGGCTAACATCTTTGATATCAAACAAGATGATTATGAAAACAGGCTGGCACTATGGTATAACAACGGCGAACTGGTTCTATCGGTCTGCGACGCCACGGTGGAAGAAAAAGCAGCCCAAATCAGGGCGCCGGTTAATCTTGAAGCAGGTGTCTGGTATCATATCGGCGCCTATTGGGAAGGGACCAAATACGCCCAACTGGCATTACTTGTTGACGGCCGACCGGTCGGCTCGTTCGGCCATTATGATAATTCAGGACAAAAAATACTTACTCAACTTACTGCTCCGGTACCTGACATAAGCGGTATGGATAATAGCCAGAATGAAATGACTATTAATGTTGGCTCCACTGAAGGCTTCCCGGATGCCGGTGTCATTGAAATCGGCTCTGAAGCCATTAATTATATTTCAACCACAGGTAATGGCTTCGTTGTCCAAACTATTTGGCAGGTATTGACCCCAACCGAACTGGCATATACCGGCAGGGGCAGCAGAGGCACTTCAATTATCTCACATACGGCCGGAGCAAAGGTGACGATTTACGGCTACTCAAATCCATTCAAAGATAATTTCACAATAAATATTAACAAGGTGCCATTCATTCTACCTGGTAACCCATTGCGTATGGGCGGTGCAATATTAATTGATACGATTCCCATAACCTCGCCTGGTTACATGGTGGTTAATAAACCAGACGACCGAATTAGCGCGGATGATACAACTATTCCTATTACTACCACCTTTGTAACGATGACCATCACAGGTCTACCAGCTAAAGGTTATGTCAAGATTGAAAATGAGGTAATTTATTATGACTCTTATAGTAACGGAACATCTACATTAGAGAATTGCCAGCGCGGAGCAGAAGGCACCACAGCTTCAGCACATTTTGGCGGTTCGATCACATCTACCCCACCTATCCCACCTGCTCGTGTTCAAGTATTCTCAATCCAGGTTTCTGACACTACTAACTACAACTCACCAGCCATCATCCAGATTGACGACGAATGGTTTGGGCCGCTCCAGAAGACAATCACTAACACGAACTTCTTTGTCGGACCCATCACTAATAGCGTACCATCGATATTGGCCCGTGGCTGGGTTTCAAATCCCGCTGCTCATAGCCCTGACACCCCGATCATCCCGGTCTTTGTCGCCAAATATCCTTATGCCGGTAAGAACGATACCGTTACTATCATTGAAAGCAACCAGGCTAATCCAAAAGAACAAAAGGTGGTTAAGAACGCAGTGAATAAAAATAGTGCCCCGGTTTTTCTCTTTAGCGGTAGTATACCTGATAGTTACAGCGCGTCTGGTACCACGCCCAGTCTATTTGCCTTTTGGGATAATCTCACACGCAATTATACGGTTGACGGCACGGTCACCCGCCTGCTAAAATTCCCATCTGATGAATTACCGTCATATTTACCGGACACATTCACTATCGGCGCCAATATCTCGGCCACGGTTGATGAAATAAAATTCTACAGCGCGCAAAGATTAAATTGTTCTATTACGGAAGTATTACTCGACACCGATTTGGCCAAATCAACCATCCAGTTAAACGGAGCCCCATCAGGAAACAGCGGACTTATTAAAATCGGCGACGAATATGTGGGATTTGCCTCTGTCAACGGAACATTAATCTCAAACTGCGTCAGATATTACCTTAATACTCCCATCCAAACACATGATTTTGGCCAAAGGATATTTGATTTAAGCAGATTTTTACCGGTTACGGCCTTGGGCCAAGGCGTCTCCATCAATGATTCGGGAATTCCCATCTCATCATCTTCCGGTTTTGCCATTAATGGCGGTTACGCCTTACTCGGAAATGACTTTAATAATGGAGAGGTAGTCGGATACAACCAAATAGCCGGCAACCTTCGCATGCCATCCCACAGCAATGGTATCTTTAGAGGAATGTTCGGGACAACCAAACAAGCGCATCCAATTAATACCCTTTGCTACGGAATTCCTTTTAGATACTGGGACCTAGAGAAACCCAATGCCTTTGACAGCCAGATGGCTTATTTCCAAGCCGCGCATCTGGCCCGGGGCGCCACCTGGAAAAGAATTTTCTGGGAGGAAACCCATCTGCCCAATAACGACAATCAGGTTCGCCTGAGATTCCTGGTACGATTTAATAACCAACCGGCCTGGAATACTATTCCGACCAATCAGCCAGGCGGGATATTTGAATTCACTGACCCGAACGGATTCAACGACATTGATATCAAGGCAGACCAGATAGAAATCATGGTCTTTTTCCAGTACCTGCCCGGCGCCTTTTTGAGCAACGCCTGGAAACGCTCGCCATTGCTGGAAAACATCTACGTGGAATACCAAAAACCGGTAATAACTATCTCGCGTCAGGAAAAATAAATATGCGAAATAATTTAACCGTTACGCTATCGAGCCGAAAAGGTTTTACGCTCGTAGAAATAATCATTGCCATGAGCATCTTTGTCTTTCTGGCGGTGCTTTTGGCCGGCTTCCTCCAGAGAGGACTGGAACTTTGGAAAACAGGTGAAAACCGGGGCGACATTTATGAACGGGGGCAGATAGCTATGGAACAGATAAAGAAAGACCTAGCCAGCGTATTCAACGAGCCAGATAGCAGAACAGTTATAATCAACAATTTTAATACTAGTCTATATGTGGATGCGCAGGATTCCATAGAGCCATCTTTTTATTCCGGCTTTGACAGAAACGGTAATCCCTGGATTTATTTTATCCGCCTTGATAACGACAACTTCTATTCGCTTATTTCAGCTGATTCAACCGTATCTCCCACCTATGCCGTAAAAAAGGAACGCATTACCTACTGGCTTAGTACGTCCACACCAAATCCGCAACTAATCAGAGGGGTTATTAGTGAAACAGTGGCGACTAGCTTCTGGCAACAAGAATTGGAACAACAGAATTATATCCCTGCGGCGCAGAACTGGCAGACATTTGATGATATCCTTTATTTTGGAGGAACATTTTCCGGCACGGCTGCTGCCTGGGATTCCAGAGTAATGCCGCCAGCGTTTCCGCCCGTTGGCACTTATCTGGTTGCGCCTCAAAATCTGCCGGCCACAATTAAAATAACACTGGACATAAAACCCATGCCCTTGAACACCCCTAAAATCACCCTAACCGATAGTTTAGTCGGAGGAACAGCTACAATCAACCTGCCCAGAACGCTCTTAAGTTCAGGCAGTTTCATCAAGGTTGATAACGAATGGCTCCTGGTTCAAGGCAAATCATCTTACAAATTGAATGTGCTGCGCGCTCAAAGGAATACTATCTTGGCGCCGCACAGTAGTGGCGCTGATGTCCAATACGGCGAAACTATTGAAACCACACTTTATCTGCCGACGGTTATAAGATAAATATGAAAATGTCTAAACAAGACGGCTTTAGCTTCCTTGAGATTCTGGTAGCCCTAATGATTCTGGTATTCGGCTTAACCGCTATTTTCGGGCTATTCGGAACCGCCACATATTCACACCGGCGCAGCATCAATGATGAGATGATTTCCCGGATGGCGACCACGATATTTTCAGAGCTGGAAAGCGGCCAGCACCCGGCATCGCTGGACTTACAGAACCGCACTAACCAGACACATTCACAATTTCCGGGCATCTACACCTATGACCTGACACTCTCAACGATAGCCGGAACAGAACCAACAACCAGACTAATAACTCTGACTATAAAATGGCCTAAAGGTCGTTCAACTGCCTCTGAAACATTCCAATCGCTTCTAATTTTTCCATTGCAGTAATTATTACTGCTTCTCTACGCCGGCGGGATTGAGCTGCAAATCTTTCTGTTGGATTTCAAGGAAATGACCAATCTTACGGTACTTCTCATACCTCTGTTGTACCAGTGTCCCAATCGGTATGTTATGCAATTTATCAAGGATGGTTAATAAACTCCTCTTAAGATTATCTGCGGTGGCATTATAATCACGGTGCGCCCCGCCCAGCGGCTCTGGAATTATCTCGTCCACTATCCCTAATGACAGCAAATCGTAGGAAGTCAGTTTCAGCACCTTGGCCGCTTCCGGCGCCTTAGCATTACTCTTCCACAATATAGCCGCGCAACCCTCTGGCGATATCACTGAAAAATAGGCATTTTCCATAATGGCAAAATGGTCACCCACCCCGATAGCCAGAGCCCCGCCACTTCCACCCTCACCTATCACCACGCAGATTATTGGCGTCTTCAGATGCGACATCTCGAAGATATTCTGGGCGATAATCAACGCCTGGCCGCGTTCTTCAGCGCCGATACCCGGATATGCACCCGGAGTATCTATCAAGGTCACGATAGGCAGGTTAAATTTCTCAGCCATTTTCATCTTAAGCTGCGCCTTGCGATATCCCTCAGGATGCGGGCATCCGAAATGACAGGCCACCCGTTCGTGGATATTCTTGCCTTTGCGAGTCCCGATAAGCATGACCTTATGAGTTCCTATTTTTGCCAGACCGCAAACCATTGCCGGGTCATCGCGGAATGAGCGGTCGCCGTGCAGCGGCACAAAATCATTACCGCAAAGAAGATGAATATAATCTGTCACCTGAGGCCTCGACTGATGCCGGGCGAGCAAAACCCTCTGCCAGGGCGTCAGATTCTTATAGATATCTTTCTTGAGATAACTGGCTCTGGCCCGGAGTTTCTTTATCTCGTCAGAAAGGTCAATCTCAGCTATTCTGGAAAAGCCTTCCAATTGGGCGATTTTATGCTCAAGCTCCAGAATCGGCGTCTCGAAATCCAGCCCCTTTATATTCTCTTCCATAAAATATTTTTAATTAACCGCCCACCATATAAAAATAATATTATAATAAGCAGTGGGGTTTTAGCAGAAATCCAATATGGTTGTCAAGTATATGTACTATTCATATCAAAAATATCCGGTCGCGTCAAGAGAAATATACAAAACCTTTGCTATTATTATTCCGGTGTGCTAATATGGCTTTATGCCTCATCTAAAAAGATTCTATTGCGCAGACGCTGTGGTGGGAGACAAAATCATACTTGACCAGCCCCAATCAAACCATCTCAAGAATGTTTTGCGCCTGAAAATCCATTCAACAGTTGCGGTCTTTAATAACCATAGTGAACTCCTGGCCGAAGTAGTATCAATCCCGCCTAAAAGCGGAGTTGAGTTAAAGATTCTATCAGAAACAACTCCATCTTCCAAACTGCCCAGAATAGATATCACCCTTGCTTGCGCTATCGCCAAAGGAAGCAGAATGGATTGGCTGGTAGAAAAAGCCGCTGAGATAGGACTGACCAGATTGATTCCGATTATTACCGAACGGACTGTGGTTAAACCTGACGCCTGCTCCAAGAATAAAATAACTCGCTGGCATAAATTGGCTGTGGCCGCCGCCAAACAAACCGGCCAAAATGACGTTCTGGCTATTGATAACCCTATTCCATTCAGCCAATTAGAGGATATTATAAGAAATTTCTCGCTATCCTTAATAGCCGTGCCGAATGCCGATAAATACTTGCCAGAGATATTAGAAAAAGGTAATCTGCCTGAAAAGACCAACATATTATACCTTATTGGACCGGAAGGCGACTTTACTAAAGAAGAAGTCGCCACAGCAATAAAATGGGGCGCCCAGCCGGTGCGACTGCCGGTTAATTCTATATTAAGAGTGGAAACCGCGGCCATAACTATGCTGGCAATGATGCTTTACAAATTGAGTAAGGTGATAAGTAAATAAGATGATAAGTTGATAAGAAAATTCTTACTTATCTACTTATACACTTATCAACCTATCAACTATCTTTATGAGACAATTAAAGAAGCCCAAAACCGCCTATATCTGCCAGAAATGCGGAGCCGCCAGCCCTAAATGGCTGGGTCGCTGTCCTGAATGCGGGAAATGGGGAACGATTGTTGAAGAACTGGTCGCGCCAGAGTCAAACACCCCGCGCCAGTCATTGGGGCAGGAAAAACCCATCTCTATAAACGACGTTAAGGTCACCACCTCCACCAGGCTAACCAGCGATATCAAGGAATTTGACCGTATCCTGGGCGGCGGAATCGTGGTCGGCTCAGCCATCCTTATCGGCGGCGACCCGGGCATCGGCAAATCAACCATCCTCCTGCAGGTCTGCAATAAATTAGCCCTGGGCGGAATTAAAATTCTTTATGTCAGCGCCGAGGAATCTGTATACCAGACCAAGATTCGCGCCGAACGCCTTAATATCACCTCGGATAATCTCTGGATTGTCTCGGAAACTAATATCGCGCTCATTGCCGCATATATAGAGGAATACAAGCCTAATCTGGTGGTGATAGATTCAATCCAGATGGTCTATAAACCAGAGATTCCCTCTTCACCGGGCACGCTGACCCAGGTCCGCGAATCAGCCATGGATTTGGTCTACCTCTGTAAACGCTCTCATGTTTGTTTATTCCTGGTCGGTCATATTACCAAAGAAGGTTCGCTGGCCGGCCCAAAGAGTTTGGAACATCTGGTGGATACGGTTCTCTATTTCGAGGGCGACCGATTCCAGTCATTCCGTATCCTGCGTGCCGTCAAGAACAGGTTCGGCTCTACTAATGAAATCGGCATCTTTGAAATGAAGGAAGACGGCTTGAATGAGGTAGTTAATCCTTCAGAATTATTTATCTCCCAAAACAATGAAGAGATTGCCGGCACAGTAGTTGTTTCTACGCTTGTCGGCTCGCGGCCATTCCTGCTGGAAGTCCAAGCATTAACCTCAAGAGCTTATTATGCATCACCCACCCGCCGGGTCAGCGGAGTTGATTTTAACCGCACCGTCATGATTTTGGCCGTCCTGGAACGCCGGCTCGGCCTGACCCTGGGATCCCAGGATGTCTATGTCAATGTAGTCGGCGGAGTCAAGGTAGATGAACCGGCCGCAGACCTGGGCATTGCCCTGGCGGTTTTCAGCAGTTATAAAAATAAACCTATTCCTAAAGGTATTGCCTTTATCGGCGAAGTGGGGTTAACCGGCGAAATCAGGCCCGTTAACCAGATTGAAACCCGTATCCAGGAGGCCTCACGACTCGGCTTTAACAAGATTGTCATTCCCAAAGGCAACGCCAAAAACCTAAAAGCCAAAGACGTGAAACTTATTACGCCGTCGTATCTGTCGGAGATAGTTAAGGAATTGTTTTAGATTATAAGGTAATTATTCAACCGAATAAAGTAAATACAGGCCAATACGAAACACGAATAGGACGAATGGAGCGAATGGCACGAATAATATAAAAAGATAAAATTATTTATTCGTGGGATTCGTATAATTCGTGAGATTCGTGTTCTCTTCTCTGCATTTGGCTAATATATTACTATTTGTGTTTAAAGGAGTTTTATATGAAAACCATAAAGGTCTATTCCACGCCGAGTTGTCCCTGGTGCCTCCGGGCCAAGGAATATCTCAAAGGCAAAAATATCCCCTTTGAGGATATTGATGTCGCGGCCGATGCGGCCAAGGCCAAGGAAATGGTCAAGGTCTCGGGCCAGATGGGCGTGCCGGTCATTACCGTTGATAACGAGGTAGTTATCGGGTTTGACCAGAGTAAACTGAATCAATTATTAGGCGTAAAGTAAGACCCTAACCCATTCACTTGTCACCCTGATGGCGCCAACGGTGCCAGAAGGGTCTCGTCCAAATAGAGATTCTTCGCCCGTACGGGCCTCCCGCCCACAAGGGCGAGGCTCGCCAAAGGCGGCAGAATGACAGGTTCGAACACTCTTAATACACCCTAATCGGCATGACTACGGTCTGCTTGTTCTCCAGCGCCAGCCTTCTTTGTATCCGAAGCGCGGTTTCATTGTGCAGTATCTGGGTAAAGATATTCTCGTCCTTAAAGACCAGCTTACTGCTGAAGAATACTGAGCGAGGATATTCCTTGTGTATCTGGTTGCTCAAGGTAACCAACATCTCTATGGTATCCACCGAAACATCATAGCGGTATTCGGCGTAAAATCCGAAGTCATTGGCCATCTGGACATATTTCTTCATATCTGACTCAGTATTGGCACGCAGGTTCTCCACTTCACTTACTCCCTTAAACCGACCGATGTCTAACTCACCTACCGAAACGAATACAATCCGCTTGAATATTTTGGGGAAAAGTTTCTCCACCGAGAAGAACATATGAATCCCAAATCCATTATATCCGCTGACCAGAAGCACCGCAGTCGACTCTTCGGGCAATACCTTTTCCGGTATGGGCTGGAGGTTTTCCAGACGTGGAATATTGGTAAGTATATCATCCAGCCGTTTAAGCGCCCTTTTGGTTGATAAATAATGCTGTTTAATAATGACAGCCACTGCTATCACGCCTCCGGTGATTAACAAAGTTAGCCAGCCACCTTCACTAAACTTAAAGGCAATTAATACCAACAGGACGCTTGTTGTTAACAAGAACCCAGTAGAATTAATCATGAACTTACTAAACCACTTATTATTTTGACCTCTAACCTGAAGCCAGTACCGGCACATACCTAATTGGGAAAGCGAAAAGGTGATAAAGACGTTGATACTGTAAAGCACAACCAGAAAGGCAACACTACCTTTGGTAAGCAAAACAATGGCAATGGAACCAAGTCCCATAAATAGTATGCCGTTGGAAATAGTCAGCCGTTCGTTAAGGTGGGTAAAGCGCCTGGGCATCCACTGGTCCAGCGCCATATTGGACATTACGCGTGGACCATCAATAAAGCCTGCCTGGGCTGCCACAAATAACAAAGCCGCCTCAGAAAAAAGCGTCAAAATCACCAGCCACTGGCCGAATGGCGTATTCCACGTCTGGACAATTCTCTCAAATAACGTGGCATTAAGGGTTTTACCCTCGCTAACCACAACCTGAAATAATCCATAGAAAAGTAGGATAAATCCCGAAACCAGCGCCAGAGAAACTGCCATATAAAGCATTGTTTTTTTGCCTGTTTGCACTCTTGGTTCACTTAAAGTCGGCAAAGCGTTACTGACCGCTTCTATTCCTGTGAATGTGCCGGCGCCGTGCGTATAGGCCTTGAGCAATATGAAAAGCATGGCCCAAATACCGGTACTCTGCACCATTGTCCTGGTCTGAGGGACACTATCCAACACAAAAGCTGTCAACGCGGCCGAGTGCTGGAATAATGCCGAACCAATCATAATTATATGCGTAATAACAAAGATGGCAAATATGGGCAGTAAAATAGTAATGGATTCCTTGACCCCGCGCAAGTTAAGAATAATCAGTATACTCACACCTAAGATACAAGAAATCACCTTATATGACTGAAACTGCGGTGATAAGAAACTAAAAATAGCATCTACCCCGCTGGCTACTGAAATGGCAATAGTCAGGACATAATCAACAATCAAGGCAGAGCCGGCCACCACTCCGGCCGACGGACTGATTAATTTAGTAGCCACGGTATAGCCACCACCGCCCAGCGGAAATTCCTCTATAATCTGGCTGTAGGAAAGTGAGATGATGGCAATGGTCAAGGCAACAGCAATAGCCAGATAGACCACCAGGAATCCACTGCCATTCAGCCCCAGGTAGGCCTGTTCAGGACCGTAGCAAGATGAGGATAGTCCATCTGCCCCTAACCCCACCCAAGCCAATAGAGCCACCAGCGAAATCCGCCTGAATATACCCGGGTCAAACGGGTTCTTGGCCTTACCGACCAGAAAATGTTTTATGTCTGATAATTTCATAGAATTATAGTAATTCGCCACAAAGGCATCAAGGCACTAAGAACACCGCAGTGACCGCGAAGCGAACTCCGCAGAGACCGCGATAACGAGTAACCGAATTACGAATGAATTATTATTCGTAATTAGTAAATTCGTAATTCGTAGTGCTAAATAAACAGGTCGTTATATAATGTCTAAAATTTATGTATAGGTCAATAAATTTATATTATATATCACCAGATTGATATTTATGAAAACCAGTTACTTAAAACTCGGAGCTGATGAGATTACCAAGCGGGTAACCCAGGCAAAGCAGATACTGAAGCAATGCGTCTTATGCCCGCGCCAATGCCATGTAAACCGCTCCACTGATGAATTGAGCTTCTGTGAAAGCGGGTCGGAGGTTATTATCTCCAGCGCCGGTCCACATCAAGGCGAAGAACCTCCTATATCCGGGTCTAAAGGGTCCGGCACCATCTTCTTTACCAACTGCAACCTAAAATGCGTCTTCTGCCAGAATTACCAAATAAGTCAACAAGGACAGGGGCATCCAATCACCACCGGCGAGTTAGCCAATACAATGCTCTCACTCCAACAACAAGGATGCCACAACATCAATCTGGTCTCCCCGACCCATTTCGTCCCGCAGATACTGGAGACGCTGGCTTTAGCCATCCCTAAAGGACTAAACCTACCCATTGTCTATAATACCAATGGCTATGACTCGCTGGAAACGCTCAAACTCCTTGACGGAATTGTTGACATCTATCTTCCGGACATCAAATACGCCGATGACCAATATGCCAACGAATATTCAGGCGCAGGTAATTATGTAAAGCACAATCGTCTGGCCCTTAAAGAAATGTATCGACAGATCGGCAATCTGGCTATTAATAATTCAGGTATAGCGCAAAAAGGACTACTCATCAGGCATCTAATCTTACCCAACCGCTTGGCGGGGACATTTGACTGTCTTGACTTTATCGCTAAGGAAATATCCAAGGACGCATTTATCAGTTTGATGTCCCAGTATCATCCATCACATAAAGCGCATCAGCATCCATTAATCAATCGGCACTTAACTCCGGCAGAATATAAAGAGGTCGTAGAATATGCCGAAAAACTGGGGCTGGGAAACTGCTATATCCAGGAGTTGGTTAGCAGTTACGACTTCCTGCCCGACTTCCAAAAAGAAAATCCGTTTGGGTGAAGCCCCCGAAGTTGTTTTATCTATTAAAAATCAATATCTATCTGGAACGTGATGGTGTCTCTGAGATTGGGATTATTATACTGGTCGTAACCGACAATCGCAGCCAGATGGTCATTGAATTTCCAGGCGAAGCCGTAATTGAGCGCGCCATAAACCGATTGGCTACCCTGGTAATCAACGCAGGCCCACAACCTGTCGCTGATTTCCGTCATGGTCCGTTCCCATGTAAACATCAAACCGTCATTGTCTTTGGCACCGTTTTTATCCAGCAGAAGATTCCTGTTACCGGTAAAGTAGCCGGCTGAGAATCTGCCGACCTTGCCAATAGTTCTGGCCGCCTTAAAATATAACACGTTATTATTGGTCTCATCCGGCTTGGTGCCCATATCAAATTCCCCGATGGCCAAAGCCGGCATACCTTTGCCATAGGCATCTTCCGGCACGGCCAGTTTGTAATGGAAGTATAACGGGGACTTGTCCAGTTGAGTGCCCAACCCCTTTTTATAATCGAAGCCGGCCTCAGCTATGACTTTTCCCAGGCAATTATCCTCCGGTTTATCGCTCAACAGGCTGAAGGTCGGGCCGTATACCTGAAGCACGTGGACCGGAGCCCCGGTCTTATCCGTATCTTGTGTCGGCGCATACCAGTCAGCCGTCAAATGTATTTTCTTATACGGTTGAATGTCCGTTGACGGCGTCCAGACGTGAGTCGAAGGCGTGGCCTCAGCGCGTATGATAGAAAACAACAACAGCATGATAGCCATTAATGTCAGGCATATCTTCCGCATAAACACTCCTATCTAAATTGCATGAGCGGCGCTGAAGTTTCCGCTTCAGCGCCACCCCACAAATTACCCATGTTTCTTGAGATTACAGATAGGCCTGCTCGCCGTGCAATGCCTCATCCAATCCCGTTTCTTCTTCCACTTGCTCAACCTTGACCGGAGTAATCTTATTAATCACCACCAGCATAAGATAAGTAATTCCAAAAGCGTATATGGAACTGACTACAATAGTAACGACCTGCTTGAAGAAGAACGAATAATTTCCGTATATCAAGCCGTCGGCTCCGTTGGGATTAATGAGTTTTGAACCCAGGATGCCGAGCATGATGATACCGATCATTCCGCCGACGCCGTGCACGCCCCAGACGTCCAGGGCATCATCCCAATGAAATTTATTCTTGAGCATAACCGCGAAATAACACACTACGCTGGCCGCGGTGCCGATGAGCGCCGCATCCATGGTGGAAACATAACCGGCCGCCGGCGTTATGGTAGCCAGCCCGGCTACCGCGCCGGTCAACAGGCCGACAAACTTGGGCTTTTTCTCAAATATCCAGGCCAGCAACAGCCAGGTCGGCGCGGCAAACGAAGCCGCCACATCGGTATTTATAAAAGCCAGCCCGGTAATCGAATCCACCCTTAGCTCACTTCCGGCATTAAACCCGTACCAGCCGAACCAGAGCAATCCGGTGCCCAATGCAATCAGCGGAACGCTGTGTAATTGGTCGGGCGATTTTCTTTTGCCCACATATAATACCGAAGCCAGCGCGGCCATACCGGCAATGTTATGGACCACGATACCGCCGGCAAAATCCAGCACTCCCCATTGTTGCAGTATGCCGCCGCCCCAGACCATGTGGACAAACGGGAAATAGACCAGAATCAGCCAGCCGACCAGAAATATTAAATAGGCCTTGAAGGTAATCCGGTTGGCAAATGCGCCCGTGATAAGCGCCGGCGTGATAATGGCGAACATCATCTGGTAGGCCACCACCACCAAAGTCGGAATGTTATTAGTCGGCGACCAGACCGATAAAGGCGTTATCCCGTGAAGGAATACCTGGTCAAGATTGCCGATTATGCCGCCCACATCGCCGCTGAAGCATAAAGACCAGCCCACAAAGACCCAGACAATCGTGGTCACCCCCATTGAAACAAAACTCTGAATCATGATGGTCAGGACGTTCTTTCGCCCGACCAGACCGCCGTAGAAAAATGCCAGCCCCGGGGTCATCAACATCACCAAACTGGTGGCAATGAGCATAAACCCGGTATTACCGACGTCAAACATAGCCGTTACTCCCTTCTTTCTATCCGTGCTATTAAGTATTACTTAATTAAGTTATAGCCCTACTTAATACTGAAAAGATGGGTTATTGGTCAACAAAAATCGGACGGAAAATTATTATATTACTGGTGCACTATAAAGAATGCGGCCAAAGCATGGACTTTTAGCTTAGTGAAAAGATTCACCTGGCCGGTTATGTCCGGCGCCGGGCTGGTTAAAGACCGGGTTATTTATCGGATACCTGGAGATTATCAATATCCAAGCCGAGATGCTCCATAATCTTGAGTAACACGTTCAGCGAAGGCACGAACGAACCGGACTCAATCTGTGAAATGGCGCTGGTGGTCAGGTTGACCCGTTTGGCCAGGTCCCGCTGGGACAGGTTCAGCCGGTTTCTTTCCGATTTAATCTTACTGCCCAGTTGTTCCAACAGTTTCTGCCCTTTCAGCGGCCGGGGTATCTTTTCCACCTTGGGCCCGAACTTCAACCGCCCCTGCTCAAGCGTAAAATAACAAGGCACGCCGATGCCCGGGCTGTGCCGGTCGTAGGCCTTATGGACAGTCAACGTATTCTGGCCCCGGTCAATGTCCAACTGGATGATGACCTGGGTGATATGTTTGATGTTAGCCAGGAACTCTTCCGAATGGGCCCGGGTTTCCAACATCCAGTAAGCCAGGGCCTTTAAATCATACAGGCACGGGCAGGAGCGGGTGAAGAATTTCTGGACGCTGCTTTCATTGCCCCACAACTCCAGCATGCCGGTTAAACTGTCAAAGATGTAGCGGCCGCAAGGATTATTTTCTAGGGTAAATTCATTCAGCACCTTCCGAACCTGCTCCGGGTCCGAAGGGTTTTTGACGTGAATCACCCGGGCGGCCTGCTTTTTCCCGGGCGACTTATAGAACCGGGAGAATACGGCTTCATCATTGCCCTTACCCGAGGTAAAACAATCCACCAGGACCAGGTTGCTCAAAGACACACGCTGGCCCAGCCGATCCAGCACCGTCTGGGGCGAGGCATTGAAACTGACAAACACGGCCTGGGATGCCCCCTGGGTGGAGGCCTGCAAATAATGGGATACAAAGAACTGGACCGGCACGCCGGAATCTATTTCCCAGACCAGGTTATCGCCCAATTTCACGCCGCCCAACAAGGTATCAAGCTCTTTCAGTCCACTGGTGCATAATTTGTTATTCATAGCGTCTTTTTAAAATAGTATGTTAAGTATTACTTAACTCGAAATGGCTGTTTGGTCAACCCCGTTAGAGATAGGTCACATCTCTGGCGTGACCGTTGAAAATAGACCTATCAATAGATAGGTTGTAGATTTTATAACTTCAATGGGAATATATATTAATTATCCCAAACATCTCTAACGGGGTCAACAAAAATCAGACCGGAAAATTATTTTATGGGGTTCGGGAATCAGCGTATTGAATTATGTAAGGCATCCTTGAACTTGCACCGAACTTACCTACAGTGACGACTTCCTGCCCGACTTCCAAAAAGAAAATCCGTTTGACCCGAATTCCATCTAATTCAACCCTCATTTTTTTCAACACCCCCGCCCATGTACTACATAGACCGGGAGTAGGTAGATACTACCCGGGGGGTACCCCCCCCTGCCGGCGTAAGTGGTTGAGAAATAATGGGTTAGAAAAGCTAAAATAGCCGAAATAAGGGTTTTGCCGGGGTCTAACAACCAGTAAAATAAAAGCCCCCGACCCTGACATTATCAGGGTATCGGGGGCTTTTTTATGCTTATTTGGTCAGGTATATCTCGCCGCTGGTCTCAATCTTAAAAACCGGGGTCTGGGCAGAACCTAATTCCTTGGCCTTATTAGGCACTTCTCTATCGATAAATTTCTTTAATTCACTGATGCTGACCCGCTTATCACCATCTACATCTGCCAATCCGGTTAATCCCTGTAAGAGATAATAAGTGAATAGACCGTGCTTAAGTTTAGGCTCTTCTATGGCTTTCTGGCCCCTGGACGAAGCAGTCATGACGATAGTGCCTTCGCCCATACCCTTTTCAAAGCCATCCACATCGCCTCTCAGATCGCTGAATCCGCCGGAGTTGCAGGCATCGGCGATAAAGACCTTGCGCTTGGAGGTAACCGCGCTCCAGAGCCGCTGGGCTTCGCTCAGCTCGATAGCCGTGGAAAAGAGTTCTTCCTTTTCCGCATCCACCGGGATAAGATAATATTCCGTGCCTTTATTGGGGTGCTTGCCGACATCGCCATGCCCGGCGTAATAGAAAATTACTGTATCGTATTCCTTGGCCCGCTTGCCCAAATCACCAATGGCTTTTCTGATATTCCGGCTGGTCGCCTGCTTGCCATACAGGGTCGTGATATTCTCCGGCTTCATTGGCGAAGTCGGGTTATTACGGTAGAAATCCACGATGGATATGGCATCCTCCTCGGCATATGGCAGTTTCTTAATGCTCTGGTCATCATAGCTGCTGATGCCGATAGCCAGCAGATGCGCCTCGCCCCTCTGCGGAATGCGGGTAACCTTGATGGTCTGGTGCCGGGTCAGGCCTTCATCATCATAGGCAATTATCTTGATTTCATTACTGCCCATCTGGAGCTGGACCATTTCGTCAAATTGTTTACTCGGTGTTTTCTCATCGGACGCCTTGGCCCGCTCGACCACGCTGATACCGCGGGTGCTCAAACTCCTGACCAGATTATTATTAATCAGGATGTCCACCTTTTCTACCGAACGGTCATCCGCGGCTGTACCGCTAATCTTAAGCGAATCATCTGTAGTCTCCAGGGTGGTTTTCTGCGGGCTGGCCAGGGCAATCAGAGGCGGCGATTTCTGCATGACCTCAATTACCGTCGGCGCGGCTGCCGGGGCCGCCGCTACCATCGTATCTCTCTTAGGCTCGGTCAGGCCAATCTCATTTTTGGCTACCCAGCCGCTTCGGCCGCTGCCTAAATCCACCTTATACCAATCGCCCATCTGGCCGGTGATGGTCAAAGCGCTATCCTTCTTAAGTCTGAACCGGGCGATACTATCCGGGCTGGCGCCGCCGCGCACGGTAATTTCCTCCACCGTGACATAAGCCGGCTTGGGATTCATGACAATCGCCTTGGCCTCGGTCTGGGCGCCGATTTTCACGCCGATGGTATCGGCCGTGGAGACATTAAGATTCTTCTCGTCTATATTCAGATTGATGTTAATATCATTTATCTTGGCCACCTTTTTAACCACCAGGGTAAACCGGCCCTTTTTGCTCTCGTTCGGCGCCAAATCGCCCAGCGACAGGTTATTGCGCTGGAGGATAATACCCTCGCCCACATCAGAGGCGAACGATATCCGCGCCTGGACATCCCGAGCCGCAACCGCGCCGGTGTTATTAACCGTCACCTCAATATCCAGCGCCTCGCCTTTTTGGGCGATGCCGTCATCGTTGCCCACTGAATTGCCCGAGCCATCGTCAACAATCCGGTATGAATATGCCAGTGCCGGCCGGGGTAATCCTTCTATTACTATCCGGGCTTCTATATTATCAGGGATGTTTTTGTATAATTCATCAAATGTAACCGTTAACGGAATGACCCGGTCCTGCCAAAGCCGCGGGATTTCCACCTTATTGCTGACCGAAATCTCCTGTCCGGCCTTGATATGGCCAATCAGGACCCGGCGGTTAAATAGCGGCTCATCGCTTTTTATCATGGCCTGAAGCCGGTAGCAATCGCCCTTGCCCTTCTTATTGGAAATATTGAATTTCAGTTCCACCGTCTCGCTGGCCTTGGTCGACCCGCCGATTTCCATCCGCGCCTCCAGATAAGGAGTCAATCCCTCCGCAGCCGTATTCCAATCAATCAGGCCGCGCGACATAATGTCTATGGTTTCCGTGATGTTATAATACAGATAGGTCGGCTGTCCGCCCGCGGCCTTGATTTCCACGCTGGTATTCTGGGGCAGTTCCCGGGCCGTGGCGATAACATCCGCCAGTAATCTATCTATTGCCAAAACGGCCTTGCCATCCTGGTCTGTCGTGCCGGAGATATTCAGGGTGGAAGTGTCATTCTTGGCCGAGGCCGTCACCATCAGATTGGGCATTGGAACAGTCTTGCCCAGATTGGTGTCCTTGGAGACATTGCGTTCAAATGTGCCGACCGGTTTATCCACATAGGTCACCTGGTCCTGCATAGACGCGCCGGCTATTAATGGAATCAATCCGATCACCAGAAAACTTAAACCGCTGCTGGCAAGTTTATCGCCGTCTTTTTTATTCTCCGCATTTGTTGCCGCGCTCAGGTTCGGGTCCTCTATGGCCATCAAAGTTCCGATAAACCATTCAAAAAATCCTACTCCGGCTGTTATGCCGCCGGCAACCATCAGGCCTTCGCCGCTCTGGGTCTGCTCGAATTTCTCGGTCTTTTCGTATCTCTGGATAAACGAATCCCGCTTGACCGTATCGGCAAACACAGTAAACTTAAAATCCGGACTGGAGGAAATCGGCCTTTGGGCTACTTCTATCTTGGGCTCGCCCAGGGTATCCTCGGTTTTCACTTTTTTCTCGCTAACCATCCGCTCATTAAACTGCCTCAAGCTCCGCTCCGAACTGACGCAGGCAGTTCCCATCAATATGGCGCTGGCCATAAAAACACAAAGCGCCTTAATTATTATTCGATTGCTCATCACTTGTGATGTACTCATAAAAACCCTCCTTCGATTAGTAATAACTATGTTACTTACAATTGTTATATATTCTATCTTATTGTCGTAATAATGCAAGTATTTTCCGCGTAGCCCTCTTTGGCCACGGCTTCAATGGAACGGGTGATAATGCCTCTGGTTTTGTCATCCATAATCTTGCCGATATCCCGGAACCCAACCTCGTCCGGCTTAATCTCCAAATCCTTTATCGGCTGTAGGCTGGCAAAAGCTTTAACCATCTCCGCGCCCAGCGGTTCGGTTATCTTGAAATCAAAGTTCATGGTGTCGTCCGGAATGCTGTTAACCTGATTGGCCTTAACCCGGTTATCCTTGTTAAAACTATTAGGGAAAAGCAGTTTGACCGAACCGGATGCGTCCATATGATAAAGATAAATATAGCAGTCCTTGTTGGAACGGAAATGGAATCTGACCGACTCGTCCTTTTTGTAAACACTGCCCTCGCCCTTATCGGCCCAGACCTTTATCTTGAAATCGCCTTTTGAAGCACCCGAACTAAATGCCTTAAGCCCTTCATCGGCAATCATATAATTACCCGGCTTGTATGCTATCTCCGCGGGAAAGATATTCTTGGGCAACTCCAGCGATGACGAGCCCAGTAAAGTCCCCTTGCCCACCTCAATCAACTCCATCTTTATCTCTACCCTATCGCCTTTATCCCAATACCGGGCAAAGACCAGCCCATTAACCCGGGAAATAACCGTGGCGACCGAAGGGAGTCCCGTAGGGACGCTCAATGGCAAAAATTTACCGGACAGGCAATCCTCAATCGGGCTCTGTAACTTCTTCAATTCATCCTGGAATACCTTTTGGGCGATAACATTATATAATACCTTCTCCTGTCCCATGATGGTTTCTATTTTCTGTATCAGATAATTGCCGAACTCGCTGCTTAAATCCATATCCTGATAATTGGCCTTGGCAATGGCCACGGTCACAGGGCTCGCGCTATTCTTGGACAGCATCAGAACCCGGGCCGCCAGCATGGTCTCCGGGTTATCCACGACACTCTTAATCTTCCTTTCAGTTGATTCTATCAGGACATCTATTTCCTTGACCATCTCTTTTAATTCCGGATACCCGGCCAGCAACGCCCTGGCCTGGCCGGCCTGTTTTATCGCATCCTGGTATTTGCTCCAAGCCTGGACCGGTTGGCCGGATGACTGGTTATCCGCTTCAAGTATCAGATTCTTTGACTTAACCAGTTGCTCCTGTGACGCCTTTACTGCACTAATCAACTCATTCTGGTAGCTAATCTGCTCGGCAATCACCCGCTCCACCTCTGCCTGAGGCACATTAGCCAGCAGATATATTACATAATAGGTATGCTTCTCATCGCCCTGCTGGAGTTTATCCTGAGTGTAACGAATGGATTCCCATTTCTCAATATAATATTCCTGGGGCTTGACCCGTCTGGCCACGGCTGAAGACAATTGCTCCTCCAGCCCCCGGACCGTCACAGTCGGGTCAATAATCTTACTGCTCAAACCCGTTGCGGCAATCAGACGCTCGGTCTTGGCTTTGACATCAGTCGATATGTATTTAACCACATTATTCAAGGCGTGGCTGTAGGCGTTGTCGCGGGCCTCTTTCTCGGTATCAAACTTATTCGAGAGCCCGATAAAGAACTGATTGCCGTCCTTGGCTTCCGGCTCCCTGGTGGTCCAGTCCGGCTTCTGCTCCTGCGATGACCAGACCTTTTTCTCATCAATGGGCAATGGCCTGCCAGTAGTACTGGTACAACCTACCAGAACTGCGGATAATAAAAACAGGAATGCAATGTATCGTTTCATATGCCGTCAAGAAAACTTCGTAACTTTGCCACGAAGGCACAAAGACACCAAGAGAAAATTAACGAATTGTTTTCTTAGTGCCTTAGTGTCCCTGCCTGCCGGCAGGCAGGTTGGTGGCTAATCTTATATTTTCCTATACTACCGTCCGGTTATTTATTTCTTCTCGAACCCGAAACCCTGTTTCTTGGCTTCCTCAAAGGCGTTCATGGCGTTCTGGAACTGGGACTTGGCCTTCTCATCGTTGGCCTCATCGCGCTTCTTTTTCAGGTCTTCAATATTGCCGTTCAGGGTATCCTCGTAGGCCTTGTCAATAGAGGCCTGCGGCACTTCTACTAAGAGATATACCAAGTGATAGGTTTCCTTGGTCTTGTTGTCCTGCCATTTCTCGATATACCATTCCTTGGGCTTGATTTTGGTAGTAAACGCCTGAGCAAGTTGCTCCTGGAAATCACGCACCGCCCTGGTCGGGTCCACTATTTCAGATGTCAGTCCGTGCGAGGTGGTTATCTGTTGAAACTTATCCTGGGCAAATGTGCCGATGTATTTGACCACGTTATTGGTCGCGGTGCGCTGAGCGTCATCCCGGCCTTCCTTCTCCGTGGCATACTTGCCGGACAAGCCCACGAAATAGAAAATACCTTCCTTAGCCGGAGGCTCATTGACGGTCCAGCCCGGCCTCTGGTCGAATGAGGACCAAATCATCTTCTCGCCTACTTGAGGAGCCACGTCAATCGGCTTAGCTACCGGCGCTGAGGACTTGCAGCCCATCATCATTCCGCTCATTGCGGTCAGGATTACTCCGGTCAGTATAATCTTTTTCATGCTTAATACTCCTTTTAGAGCCAGTTGGAGCAAAGCGACTTACTGGCTCTTATCCCGGCAGTATTTGCCGGGACAATCAGGATTGTCTTAAAGGTTACTGCCTTGCTACGACAACCCAAAGATAGCAAGCAATTAATTGTAGTGCAGATTACATAATTCCACCTAAAAGTCAAGCAATACCCGTCAAATTATTATGTGGAAAATTACTTGACCCAGCATATAAGTAGTGCTAATAAAAGACCCTTTATTACTAACAATTATTAACAACTATAAATTAACTATGTCAATGTTACCTCCTTTCAAGATTAAGAGCGTGGAACCGGTTTACACCACTACCCGCGACTACCGCATAAAGAGAATCAAACAGGTCGGTTATAACCCGTTCCTGCTGCCAGCTACTGATATCACGGTTGACCTCCTGACCGACAGCGGCACCAGCGCTATGTCAGACCGCCAATGGGCCGGAATTATGATGGGCGACGAGAGTTACGCCGGCAGTTCCAACTTCAAGCATCTCAAAGAGTCAGTCCAGGATATTATGGGTTTCCCCTACACCCTGCCGGCCCATCAGGGACGCGGCGCTGAGAAAATCCTGGACCGAGCTCTGGTTAAACGAGGCCAGATTATCCCGGGCAATATCCATTTTGATACCACCAAGGCCCACATTGAAGACGCGGGCGGCCGGGCCGTTGACTGCACCATTGACGAAATCTACGACCCCCAATCGACCCACCCATTCAAGGGCAATGTCAACCTGGATAAACTGGAGACGGCCATCAAGCAGGACCCGGCTAACGTGGCTTATGTCCTGATTACCATCACCTGCAACTCCGGCGGCGGACAGCCGGTGTCGTTGGCTAATATCAAGGCAGTGGCCCGGATAACCCGGAAATATAACTGCCTGCTCTTTATTGATGCGGCCCGCTATGCCGAAAACGCCTACTTCATCAAGGAACGGGAATCCGGCTACAAGAAATGGATCGTTAAGCAAATCGCCCACGAGATATTCAGCGTCACCGACGGTTGCACCATGAGCGCTAAAAAAGACGCCCTGGTCAATATCGGAGGTTTCATCGGGTTGAAAAGCAAAGAGCTCTATAAGAAAATGGTCCCGCTCTGCGTGCTGCTGGAAGGATTCCCGACCTACGGCGGTATGAACGGCCGGGATATGGAAGCCATTGCCATCGGGCTCCATGAAGGCGTTGACGAGAATTACCTCAGGCACCGGACCGGCCAGGTGGCCGATCTCGGAGAGCAGATGAAGAAAAGCGGCATCCCGGTGCTGGTGCCCTTCGGCGGCCACGCGGTCTATATTGACGCCAAGAAATTCTTCCCGCATATCAAACGGGAGCATTTCCCGGGCCAGGCATTGGCCATAGAATTCTATATTGAAGGCGGCATCCGGGTGGTCGGCATCGACGCGGTCCTGGCCGGCCGCGACCCGGACACCGGCAAAAATATATTCCCGGAACTGGAACTGGTCCGGCTGGCTATCCCCAGACGGGTCTATATGAAGGAGCACCTGGATTATGTGGCCGAATGCGCGGCTAAAATCTGGAACCGCCGCAAGCTGGTCCGGGGCGTGCAATTTGACTTTGAGTCGCCCATAATGCGGCACTTCCAGTCAACCTTTAAAGTGATATAATGATAAAAATTATAAACCACAGATTGCACAGATTTCACAGAATGATTCTGATTAAAATCCGTGAAATCTGCCGGTATAACGAAATATGGGCTTAAGAAAGGACGAAAGAACTCACAAAATCATCGGGGCCGCGATGGAAGTGCACAGGATAATCGGGCCAGGCCGTCTTGAAGCGGTCTATCAAGAATGCCTGGAAATTGAGTTCGGGGAAAGGAATATCCCTTTTGTTTCACAACCGCAATTGCAGATATATTACAAGGAGAAGAAGCTGAAGAAGTTTTATGTGCCGGATTTCATCGCATTCGGCGATATCATCGTGGAAATAAAATCCGAGAATGCCTTAACTCCTTCAGACGAAGCGCAAATTATAAATAGCCTTAAAATAGGCAGGAAGAAAGTGGGATTGCTCATTAATTTCGGCGAGGAATCATTACGGTTTAAAAGATTTATTAATTAAAGCGTGGATTTCACTGATACAAAATCTGTGTTATCTGTGTAATCTGTGGTTAAACAATGAATTATATAAAACACATCTTACTGACGGCCATAATCGTGATTCTCTCCTACGGCGCATCCTGCCCGCCTAAAGAAATACCGGTGCCCAGAACCTCGCCGGTCAAGAATCTCCAAGTCATGCGCGCGGCCCTGGAAAAATCCGATTACTCCACGGCATATTACTCCCTGAGCCAGGATACCCGGTCCCGCTATAAATACGGAGATTTTAAGCTGATGCTCGAATACACCATCTTCGGCATACTGATTAGAAGCATCCTGACTTACTGGGAGGTTGAGGACATAAAATACTTCCAGGAAACAGTTAGTGCTGACGAACCGGATAAACCATCGAAAGTAATCGAAAAGGCCCGGGTGCGCCTGAGGCACTGGAAATACCCGAAATACCAGAAAGAGTTTGTATTTATATTTGAAGAAGACGGCTGGCGCATAGATTTCACCCTGGCCGGAATAGTCGGCGTGCCCCAGGAAGACGAAGACGCCATCGCCCCGCCTAAAACCGATAAAAAGAAGAAAGGACAAGAATAGCCACGAAGGCACAAAGGCACTAAGAACTCCGCAGAGACCGCGACAGCGAACTCATCAAAGACCGCGTCCTGCGAACAAATTAACTAATAGCTTTCTTCGTGTCTTGGTGTCTTAGTGGCAAATTATTGTACTAAATATGAAAAAGTATCTGTATTTCTTTGGCGGTAAAAAGACCGAAGGCAACGGCAAACTAAAAGACATCCTGGGCGGCAAGGGCGCCAACCTGGCTGAGATGGCCCGGCTCGGACTGCCCGTTCCGCCCGGATTCACCGTCTCCACCGAACTCTGCCGCATCTTCTACGAGAATAAGATGAAATTCCCGGCTACCCTGCAAAAGGAATTCATCAATTACGTCCGCAAACTGGAGTCCGCATCAGGCAAGAAGTTCGGCGATACCGTTAATCCCCTGCTGGTCTCGGTCCGCTCCGGCGCCAAATTCTCCATGCCCGGGATGATGGACACCATCCTCAATCTCGGCTTGAATGACGCCACGGTCCAGACATTAATCAAACTCACTAAAAACGAATCATTTGTCTATGACTGCTACAAACGCCTGCTGATGATGTTCGGCGACGTGGTTCTGGATATCGAACGCAAGATATTCGAGGCCGTGAAATCAGACGGGCCGTCAACTATCGCCCGTTACAAAGATATTATCCTCAAACATTCGGGTAAGCCGTTTCCCCAAGACCCCATAAAGCAACTGGAGATGGCGCGCGACGCGGTCTTCCGCTCCTGGAACAACCAGCGGGCCATTACCTATCGCAACCTCTATAAAATCGACCATAATATCGGTACCGCCGTCAATATCCAGATGATGGTCTTCGGCAATATGGGCAACGACTCGGCTACCGGCGTGGGCTTCACCCGCAACCCAGCCACCGGCGAAAAGATGTTCTACGGCGAATACCTGACCAATGCCCAGGGCGAGGACGTGGTCGCCGGCATCCGCACCCCCAAACCCATTACCGAATTAGCCAAAGAAATGCCAGCCGCATTCAAGCAGCTAAAGGATATCACTTCGCGCCTGGAACGCCATTACAAAGACATCCAGGATTTTGAGTTCACCATCGAACGCGCCAAACTCTATATGCTCCAGACCCGGAGCGGCAAACGCACCGGCCTGGCCGCTATCCGGATTGCCGTGGATATGGTCAAGGAGAAACTGATTAAATCCGATGAGGCGGTCCGCCGCGTGGAACCGCTCCAACTCAACCAGCTCCTGCATCCGATGTTCAATCCGGTTGAGCGCCCCAGATTCAAGGTCATTGCCAAGGGACTGAACGCCTCGCCCGGCGCCGCATCCGGCAAGGTCTACTTCTCGCCGGACAAGGTCGTGGAACAGGCCGCTAAAGGCGAACGCACCATCCTGGTCCGCAAAGAAACCTCGCCGGATGATATCTCCGGGATGTATCAATCCAAGGGCGTCTTAACCGCTACCGGCGGAATGACCTCGCACGCGGCTGTAGTCGGCCGCCAGATGGGCAAACCCAGCGTGGTCGGCTGTTCGGCCCTTAAGGTGGACGAAGAGAAAAAACTATTCAGCGTCGGCAATGTTACCGTCAGGGAAGGCGACTATCTCTCTATTGACGGCGCTACCGGCGAAGTCATGATGGGCGATGTGCCCACAATGGAATCCGAGGTCATGCAGGTTATCAAGGGCAAGTTATCCGCTGACAAAGCACCGTTATACCAATATTTCGCTACCCTGCTGGCCTGGGCTGACAAAATCAGGCATCTCAAAGTCAGGGCCAATGCCGACATCCCGCTCGATGCCGAATACGCCATGAAATTCGGGGCTGAGGGCATCGGCCTGTGCCGGACCGAACATATGTTCTTTGCTGAAGACCGCCTGCCCATTGTCCAGGAAATGATTCTGGCAACTAACAAGGAAGACCGGGTCAAGGCGCTCAATAAATTGCTCCCGCTCCAGAGGAGCGATTTCAAGGGACTCTTCGAAACCATGAAGGGCTATCCGGTCACGATTCGGACCATTGACCCGCCGCTGCACGAATTCCTGCCCAAGCGCGAGGAGCTCATGGTCGAGGTGGCCACGCTAAAGGCGTCCGCCGTAGGCGGATCCGCCTCTGGAGGACAAGACGCACAACTTCTTACACAGAAAGAGCGTCTCTTAGCCCGGGTCAACGAACTCCACGAATTCAATCCGATGATGGGACACCGGGGCTGCCGGCTGGGCATTGTCTATCCGGAAATCACCGAGATGCAGGTCCGGGCCATACTTGAGGCGGCCACCGAGGTGGCCAAGGCCGGCAAAACCATCGTCCCTGAAATAATGATACCCTTGGTCGGGCACATCAACGAATTCAACAATCAGGCAACGATTGTCCACCGGGTGGCGTCCGAGGTAGCCAAGGAAACCGGCATTAAAATCAAGTATCTGGTCGGTACGATGATAGAAATCCCGCGGGCCGCGATTACGGCCGACGAAATCGCTACCCAAGCCCAGTTCTTCTCATTCGGCACCAACGACCTGACCCAGATGACCTTCGGGTTTTCCCGGGACGACGCCGGGAAATTCCTGCACTACTATGTGGACAACAAGATTCTGGCCAATGACCCCTTTGTCACTATTGACCAGGGCGGCGTGGGCAAACTAATCAGGATGGCAACGGCCAAAGGCCGGACAACCAGGCCGGACCTGAAGGTCGGGATATGCGGAGAGCACGGGGGCGACCCGGAATCCGTGATATTCTGCCATTCAGCCGGATTGAATTATGTCAGCGCCTCGCCGTTCCGGGTGCCCATAGCCCGTCTGGCCGCGGCCCATGCGGTTCTTACTGGCCGTTAGACCCCGAAAGCATTCGGGGGAGTTATAGCCAGTTAGACCCCGCCGGACGGCGGGGGTTGCAGGAAAAGAAATAAGGCGAAAAATAGGACAGACTTGACTTGAAAATAGCCATTTTCGGCTATTTCTGTTAACTTATCACATTATAAATCAATCCCTTACGTAAGCAGGGGGGAGTCCCCCCACCCCCCTTATCAACTTACATTCCCATTCTGCTCCTTAGCCGTGGCATCTGATTGATAAAAAAGTGGCGCCTGATTGATAAACGGATGGCATTACTAATCAAAACAGATGCCATTTCTTGTAAACTTAATGTTTTAGTAAGCTGATAAGGGATGGCATCTTATTAGCAAAGAAACGGTATTTGATTACTGAACGAACGGCATCCGAAATACGAACAAGCGCCGTTTCTTGTAAACTTACTAAAACACTACGTATACAAGGGGTGCCTAATGTTATCAACAGAGACCGTATCGGTTTATAAATGACTACAGTGTGTCGAAAAACCCTATGTTTTTGCCATATCATCCAGCTCTTCCTTGAATGCCTGAAGGGTTATCTTGTCGTAGAGCACGAAATAGACCTTGGTTAAATGTGGTTTATTCCCCAGATATGATATGACCTCGTCCAGCATTATCCGGGCACAGCCAGCTACCGGAAACCCGGCTACGCCCGTGCCAATGGCCGGAAAGGCAATAGTGGTAATCTTGTATTGCTCGGTCTTGAGGAGCGTATTGCGGACTGAGTTCCTGAGCGTCCCGGCTGTGGTATCACTGCCCAATGCCATACTGGCCGCGTGAATGATATACTTGGCCTTGAGAGTGCCGGCTGAGGTCACGGCCGCATCCCCTACTTTGATAGTCCCGATTTTGTTGCATTCCTGCTGGATTACCGGACCGCCTTTGGCCCGGATGGCCCCGGCCACGCCGCCGCCCAGTATCAAATCATTGTTGGCCGCATTGACTATGGCATCCACTTCCAAGGCCGTGATATCGCCCTGGAGCAGTTGGATACGGGCCAGAACCTCAGTTCTTATCATACTTCACCACAAAAACCACAGATTACGCAGAGAAATAATATTACTTGCCTTCTTTGGACTTTATTAATTGTTCTATTTTATCAAATTCATTTATCGTGATCATATTCTGCGGGTCAAGCTCAACCGCCCTCTTAAAGTCACTTCTTGCTTTTTCATATTCTCCTTTTTCCTTATAGGCCTGCCCACGGTAATAATAAGATCAATTACACGTTTTAACGAACTTATCATAAGAGAGTCCGCAGATTGGTTCTTTATAATGTAACTCAGAAAGGCTATCTATTATATAAGTAAGGTCAACGATAGTTTTATCATAATCTCTTAAGAAGTAGAAATACAACCCTGCGCGCATAAACCTGCCATAGGCACAGACAGCAATATCGCCAGAGTTAACTTCAAGCATTTTATTAATTATGGATATTGCTTTATCGATATCAGTATCATCCTTAATTAAATACACGCCGGCAAGTTTTATATACGCATCCGGCTTCTTAGAACTAATCTCTATTGCCCTGTTAAAGTCAACCAGCGCTTTATCGTACTCCTTTTGTTCCCTGCAGAATAAATCACCTCGTTTTATAAATGCCTCGTAAAGTTTGGGATTTAATTCTATGGCTTTGCTATAAGCATTAATTGCTTCCGCGTATTTACCTTCATTACTTAATGCATTTCCTTGTCCAAGGCACATAGCGGCTTCTTTGGTTTGCGCTTGTTGGAATGATTCAATTTGCGGACTATTGCAGCCGATTAAAATAATCAGCCCCATGCCCAGAAACCATCCGGTTCGTTTGGTCATAGTTGGTTATGTATCAAATCTAATCCGATATGTCAAGGGAGAAGACACACCCCTGCGCCCCTCTTAATAGAGGGGATTTAATTCGTACCATTCGTCCTTATTCGTGATATTCGTGTTTATTCTTTGTGTCCTGGTGTCTTTTGGCGCCATAAGGGCACCATGGCGCTTCGGCGCCAGTGGTTAAGAGATTTTCAGGCCGGACAGGATTTTGCCAAGGTTATCTTTTTCCGGCTCGGTGAGTTTATCAAAAAGCGGGTCTGATTTGGAGAGTTTCTCCCGCCTGATAATGGCCCGGCAGGTTTCTTTGATATACCGGGCGCCTAATTCCGATATTTCCGATTCGACCGGATACATCCGGACCAGCGGAACCAGCGCATGCTTGTTGCCAATCTTGGCCAGGGTCTCGATGATATCGCCCGGTACCCGTTTGGTGCCGTCGCCTAACAAGGCCAGCAAGTCATCCAAACCCACGGTTGAATTCATCTCGCCTAAGAGGCAGTGTATCTTCATCCGGGCCATCTGGTAGAATTCCATCTTCTTGCCCAGGTCGGACGACCACCAGCATTCATCCTGCGGGGTATGCGAATTATTATGATTGACGTTCTTGTTAATTTCGTCTATCCGCGCCTTGATGTCGCGCAAATAATCGGATAACACGGCCGGACCGTTCTTTTCATTGCCATTAGAATTGGCACTACCGACCGGCCCGCCCGACTGAACGCCACCAGTCGTTCGGGCGGGTATCCGGACCAGGGTCTCGGAGATGTTTTCCATCTGGGCCACATCAAGCGGGGTTTTTATCTCCTTGATTTTAACCAGTGCCTCCAGCAAGACCGGGACGGCTGATTTGCCGATGACCTCCAGAGCATAGGTCACCTGAAAGACCACGGTGTGATGGGTGGTATTCTTGACCAGCATATCCACCAATGGCTTGTTAATGACATGCTGGTTGATATTAAGATAAGCGATTATCTTCTGACGTGTGGTGTAATCCTCCGAGAAAAGATTCTGCAGAACAATCTGGATTTCGGAATCGGTTAAGACCTTGGTGCCGTCCAATTTCTGATTGGCGCTGTTCCAAAGCGGCAGGTTGAGTTGCGATGCCTGCCCTTCTGAATTGCCTTGCCCATCGGTTGAGCCGTTAGACCCACCAGGTTCGTCCATCTTTATTTATCCCTTTACCGCCACTTTATAAATATAACGAATTAGTGGCAGTTATCCCCCGATGTACATCGGGGGGCTCTCTATTTATATTATATTATATCTGTAATCAATTGCAAGAAAACCGAGTAACTTCTGCCACCAAGACACTAAGGCACGAAGAAAACGGTCCGTTAATTTATTCTTAGTGTCTTTGTGCCTTCGTGGCAAATATTCTACGACGCCCGTTCCCTGACGGGATGGTCTGCTGACCTTTTGCACGCCGCGGCAGATGGCTCTTTCACCGGTTTAATCGGCTCAGTGCCTTTGACCATCTCCGGCGTAATCACATAATTAACCGGCTTCTTTAACGCCGGCAATTCAAACATGGTATCGAGCAGGAGTTCTTCGATGATGGCCCTGAGCGCCCGGGCGCCGGTCTTTTTGGCCAGCGCTTTCTTTGATATCTCTTCGAGCGCCTCGCGGGTGAATTCCAGGCGCGAATCCTCCATCTGGAATAATGTCTGGTATTGCCTGAGCAACGCGTTGCGCGGCTCGGTCAGGACCTTTATCATGGCCGTTAAATCCAGGGGCTTGACCACGCAGTTGACCGGGAACCGGCCGATGAATTCCGGAATCATTCCGTATTCCATCAGGTCTTCAGGCTCAATGTGTTCCAGGAGTTCGCCTAACCCAAGTTCGTCCATGTTTTTGGTGTCGGAGTTGAATCCGATTTGCTTTCGGCCGATGCGCCGGGACACGGAATTTTCTATGCCGTCAAAAGTGCCGCCGGCGATAAACAGGATATGCCGGGTATTAATCTGGATGTATTCCTGTTCGGGGTGCTTGCGACCGCCCTGGGGCGGGACATTGGAAAGCGTGCCTTCCAGCATCTTGAGCAGTCCCTGTTGGACGCCTTCGCCGGAGACATCGCGGGTAATGGACGGATTATTATGGGTCCGGGCTATTTTATCTATCTCATCTATGTAAATGATGCCGTGTTCAGCCCGGTTCAGGTCAAAATCCGCGGCCCGAATCAGGCGCAACAGAATATTCTCGACATCCTCGCCGACATAGCCGGCCTCGGTCAGCGTAGTGGCATCGCCGATAGCAAACGGAACATCAAGAATCTTAGCCAGGGTCTGGGCAATCAGCGTCTTGCCGCAGCCGGTCGGGCCAATCAGCAGGATATTGCTCTTTTCCAATTCCACATCCTTGTGAATCGGGGTAACGATGCGCTTGTAGTGATGGTTGACCGCCACCGAAACGACCTTCTTGGTCCGGTCCTGCCCAACTACGTATTCGTCCAATTTCAGTTTTATTTCCGCCGGGCTGAGCAGTTTCTTGATGAGCTCCTCTCTCTGAAACGGCTTGCGCTGGCCCAGTTTTGAGCCCTTGCCGTTCATCTGGGCGCAGAGCGTGACGCAACCGGAACAAATGGTGGTGCCGGATAAGCCCTGTATCAACACGGATGGATGGTATGACTGCCCGCAGAATGAGCATTTCTCTTCTATCGGAGGGATGCCTTTTTTATTATCGCCCGGCTTCTTGGAGTTCTTCATTATTACGCTTTTATTTCCGGCTTGGTTCTCATTGACTCCATGACCTCGTCAATCAAGCCGTACTTTTTGGCTTCCTCAGCCGACATAAAGTAATCGCGGTCCGTGTCTTTTTCTATTTTCTCAACTGACTGGCCGGTATGCTTGGCCAGAATCAGGTTGATTTTCTCCTTGAGCTTGATGATTTCCTCGGCCTGAATCTTGATATCCTGGGCCGTACCCTGAGTGCCGCCCCAGGGCTGGTGAATCATCACCCGGGCGTGCGGCAGGCAATTACGCTTGCCTTTGGTGCCGGCGGCCAGTAATACCGCGCCCATGCTCGATGCCTGGCCGATGCAATAGGCGGCCACATCGCACTGGATGTATTGCATGGTGTCATAGATGGCCAGCCCGGCGGTAACCGAACCGCCCGGAGAATTAATGTATAACTCGATATCCTGGGTCTTGCTCTCGCTCTGGAGAAAAAGCAGCTGGGCGATAATCAGGTTGGCCACATAGTCGTCAATCGGCCCGCCGATAAAAACAATCCGGTCTTTCAGCAGGCGTGACCAGATGTCATAGGCGCGTTCGCCCTTGCCGCTCTTTTCAATCACGATAGGCGTAAGATAACTCATAATCATAACTCCTTCTACTTAGAACGTTCGACAGAATGAATGTCGAGATTGCTTCGTCGCTCACCTTGTTCGCTCCTCGCAATGACTGTCATTGCGAGCGTCAGCGAAGCAATCTCATTTTGTTAAGCGCTCTTAATAACTAATCCGTAATAACCGCTTTTTCCCTCAATAGTTTCCTGACCTTCTCCTCCCGGATATCGGTGCGCAACTGGCCCATCATCTGGTTTTCCTCGTAATATTTCCGTATTTCATTGGGCCACTTGCGGTAGCGGCCGGCCAATTCGTTTATCCTCTGGTTAACTTCGTCCTCGGTAACGAATATCTTTTCCTTTTTGGCAATATGGTCGCTGATAAACTGGATTCTGATATCCTTTTCAGCCAGGCCCTTGGCCTTGGTCTTCATATTCTCCAGGTCGGCCGCGACTTCCTTCTCCGGATGCCCTTCCATGAGCATCTGGGTAGTCCAGCGCCGCAACATATAACTGACGCCTTCGTTAACCAAACTCTCAGGCAACTGGAACGGGGTCTTTTCCAGAATCGCATCCAGCACCTGGCTCTCTATTTTATACTCATCGTCTTTGGCCTTCTGAATCACCAGCCGTTTCTTGACCTCTTCCTTCATCTTGCTGATGGACTCAAGGCCGATTTGCTTGGCCCATTCCTCGGTTAAATCAGGGATATTCATCCGCTTGACTTCCTTGACCGTGATTTTCAGTTTGGCCTCTTTGCCGCGATATTCAACTTTCTCCGCATCATCCGGAACTTTAATAGTAACCTCTTTGGAGTCGCCAGATTTCATATCGTTCAATGAATTGCCGATATCCGCCGAGGGCTTACCGAAGAATTTTACTTCCTGGCCGATAATCATGGTTGAATTCTCGTTCTGGTGCACCCGCTTACCGTCAATGGATGTCTCCTGATTGAACACCATCATATCGCCCTTTTTGGCTTTTTCCTTGGCCAGCACCTGCCACTCGCCGTGCTGCTGCCGGATAGTTTCCAGCGCCGTATCAACATCCTTATCGGTCAATTCAACCGGGACTTTCTTGACCTTGATACCGGCATATTCGGGCAGATTAATGATCGGCTCAACCTCAACCACTAACTCAAAAGCCAGGGGTTTGGTTTCGTCAAACATAATCTTATCAAAATCAATCTCCGGGTCAGCCACCGGCTTAATGTTCTTTTCCTTAAAAACATCGGAGCAGGATGAGATAATCAGGTCGTTCTTAACCTCGTCCCTGATTTCCTTGCCGAACTTGCGCTCGATTAGGGCGCGCGGAGCCAGGCCTTTCCGGAATCCGGGGACAGTCGCTGAAGCCATGAAGTCCGTGTATTTGGCATCCAGCTTTTCCTTAATCTTGTCCGGCGGCATCTCGATTTTAATCTGCATCTTACATGGCCCGATTTCTTTTACTTCTGTCTGCATCATTTTCTCCCTACTATAATATTTCTATCAAGTTAATGTTTGTTGGCTAAAAAATCCCCCTTAATCCCCCTTTTGCAAAGGGGGAAATAGGGGGATTAGACCTATTTACACAATTTACAATAATAAATCAAGTTTTTACCCTATGGAAAATATTTTTGTCAGTCCCGCATCAACAAGTCTTTCAGGTCATCGATATGGCTGATTCGGGCATCCGGCTGATAATCACCGTCAGCCGGCATGATTTTCATGTAAGGCTCGTACTGGGTGGTATAAATCGCCTGCATCCCGATGCGTTTTGCCCCCTGGATATCAGCCAGCCAGTTATCGCCGACATAGATGCATTGCGCCGCATTTAGTTTCAGCAGTTTAAGCATCGTCTCAAACGGATACGGGTGCGGCTTTACATAACCGACCTCGCCGGAAACGACAATGGCCTCAAACTTATCAAGCAGCCCGACCTTGGCCAGTCCGTCCCGGATGGCTCGGCCGCAGGGATAGTTCGAAATCAAGGCAATTCGATAATACCGGGACAGCTTACCAAGCAACGGCAAAACATTATCCGGAAGCTCCACCACATCCACGAACGCTTTATGTCGGGCGTCCAGCAGGGTATTTATTTGCTCCTCAGACGGCGCAATATTATAAAGCTTCCGGACCTTTTCTATAACCAGCGTCCGCGAATCATTCTCCTTAAAATTATTCTCATCCGGCGCAGCCAGTTGCTTTTCGCGTATAGCCGCCAGGCGCTCCGAATCGCAACTCCCAAACATCCGCAAAAACGCCTGGGCCAGCGCCGCATTCTGGCGTTTCATCTGGCGCGGACCGAATTCAATCAGCGTATTGCCCAGGTCAAAAATAACCGCCCTTACATTATTCAATACCAACGGCATAGCAATTTTTATTTCACCGGGCTACTTATGTGACCACTCAAGAAGATTTTAGTACCCTCGAGGGGTCATCCTGTCCGATGGATTCCGAAGAGTCATACGGACTCCTTCGGAGAGCGATAGCGAAGGATCTCAGAGATCCCTCGTCGCTTCGCTTCTCAGGATGAGTGGCCGGAAACTCCCCGACCCCCTCACTTATGCTCATCCCTGATTTCACCGACAATCTGCTCCAGGATATTTTCCAGGGTAATCAGGCCGACAGTCTTATTGTCGTCATCCCGGACAATCGCCAAGTGCACATGTCGCTTCTGAAACTCCTTCATGAGCTCGCTGATACGGGCCTTCTCGGAAACGAAGAACGGCTTCCGCAAAAGGTCGACCATGGCAATAATATCCTTATAGCAAACCACGTTGAAATAGTCTTTTATGTGCAATATCCCAATGATATTATCCACAACCCCTTCATAAACCGGTATTCTGGTATAGTGCCTTTCCATAATAAGGTTCATAACCTTATCCGGAGGGAGATTTATATCCAATGCCGCTATTTTCTCCTTGGGTATCATCACCTCGCTGACCAGCCGGTCCGTAAATTCAAAGACATTCATCAGCAGAAACGTCTCTGACTCCCGGAGATGCCCGGATTCTGTGGACAACGAGATAATGTGCTTGAGCTCCTCCTTGGTAATCATCGGTTTGCGGTGCTGGATTTTTATATTAAAGGGCCTTAATACCAGCCGGCTGACCGCCGAGATAAGCATATTTATCGGATAAAAAATATAATAGAGTATTCGTATCGGCCGGGCCATGGCAAACGAGAATCGCTCCCAGTACTGGCTGGCCAGGACCTTGGGCATAACCTCGCTGAATTGTATCAGGATTAATGTCATCGCCACCATGGCCACAAAGATGCCATTTTCCCCGAAGAAATGAAGGGCCAGAGCAGTGGCCAGAACCGAAGCGCTGGTATTTACGATGTTATTGCCAATCAGGATTGTGCCCAGCAGTTTATCCGGCTCGGACAGAATCTTCTGAATCAATATCGCGGTTTTATTCTGCTGTTTCACCAGCATAGCCAGCTTGGTCTTGCGGAACGAGAACATGGCAATCTCGGTAGCCGAGAAGCAGGCGCTCAGGATTAACAGCCCGGCGATAATCACCATGATTGAAGCCGGAGGTAATACGCTAAATACTTCCATAAATTTATTCTCCTTACTCGCTTTTAGCCATCCCCGCTGAACATCGGGATGAAAATCCCAAAGGACAGGACGAAGTTCCGCCAGCCATTCCGCAGGGATTCCAATTTAAGGGCATACATTATGTATACAAAAACTTGATTTTATCAAATAAATATGGGAATATTTAGAGTCAGTTAAATATATGGCGTTATTGGCGCCATATGATTTTACGAACACTAAGAAAAGGAGGTTCATGATGAAAGCGTTATCACTGCTATTTATGGTGGCCGCGGGCTTGGGCTTATTTCTGGCCATGCTCCTGGGAATACTGGATATGGTCTTTCCGCTCGGACATATTCCGGCAAATTCATTTATAAACTTTACGGTGGTCTGCCTGCTGTTCTCAATCGCGCTGTCAATATTCAAAAGCGGCGAGGCAAAATAGAAAGAAGTGCCGGGAATTATCCCCGCCTCAGGCTGAAAACCACGGCCAGGAGCTTGTAGATTTCTTATCTCGATTATGACTATAGCAGGGGTGGGATTTGCGAAGCCGTAGCGTAGTCCCGATTATTTCGGGGAACCCACGGCCAGGAGCTTGTAGATTTCTTATCTCGATTATGACTATAGCAGGGGTGGGATTTGAACCCACGGCCAGGAGCTTATGAATCTCCTGCTCTACCGGGCTGAGCTACCCTGCCATACTTTGATTAAAAGGATTTACTATTTACTTGAGAGTTTGTCAACTTTTATTAATATGACCAAAGCCGTTTTTCTTGACCGCGATGGCACGCTCAATTATGAGATTAAAGGAGACCTGACCCGTCCGGCCCAGTTGCGGCTGTACAAAAATGTCCCGGAGGCATTGAAATTATTACGGCAGGCCGGATATAAACTGATTGTCGTGACCAACCAGTCCCTGATTGCCCGGGGACTGATTCCGGAATCAGGGCTTGGCTTAATCCATCAGAGGCTAAAAGGACTGCTGGATAAAAAAGGCGTCCGGCTGGACCGGATTTATTATTGCCCGCATCATCCGACCAGGGGCACCGTTAAACGCTTTACCAAAGTGTGCGACTGCCGGAAACCCGAACCGGGCATGCTCAAGCAGGCCATCCGTGATTTCCGGGTGGACCCAAAGCAATCGTTCTTTATCGGCGATACCGTACGCGATATGGGCGCGGCCAGAAAGATGGGCATTAAATTTATATTATTGTTAACCGGTTACGGCCGGGCAACATTAAAAGAAATAGCCAAAAAAGAACCTGCCTTTATCAGTGGCAATTTATTAAAGGCGTGTAAATTTATAGTTAGAACGGAGAATATTAATGTCTAAAGATTCCAAAAAACCAGAATCGGATGCCATCGACAAGAATGCCCTTCCCAATGCCAACTCAGTCGTGGAAATCGGCATCGAAGACGAGATGAAGAATTCCTATCTGACCTACTCCATGAGCGTCATCGTCTCCCGGGCATTACCGGACGTGCGGGACGGACTGAAGCCATCCCAACGCCGCATCCTGATGGCCATGAACGACCTCAATCTCGGCCCGCGCTCCAAACACCGCAAATGCGCCAAGATTGCCGGCGATACTTCAGGTAACTATCACCCGCACGGCGAACAGGTGGTCTATCCGACATTAGTCAGAATGGCCCAGGACTTTGCCTGCCGTTATATTTTAGTGGACGGCCAGGGCAACTTCGGCTCGATTGACGGAGACCCTCCGGCCGCGATGCGTTACACCGAGGCCCGGCTGACCGATTTCTCAGCCCGGATGCTCGAAGACCTGGACAAGAACACGGTTGACATGGTGCCCAACTATGACGAGACCCGCGAAGAACCGACCGTCCTGCCCTCGGCGTTCCCCAACCTGCTCTGCAACGGCTCATCCGGCATCGCGGTCGGCATGGCTACCAGCATCCCGCCCCATAACTTAGGCGAGGTGGTGGATGGCATCATCAAGGTCATAGAAAAACCCGACATCGAAATAGATGAGTTAATGGAAATCGTCAAAGGGCCGGACTTCCCGACCGGCGGCACCATCTGCGGCAACAAGGGCATCATTGACGCCTATCGCACCGGCCGGGGCATCATCACGGTCCGGGCTAAAATCACTACCGAAGAAGTCAAGGGCGGCCGGACCAATGTGGTCGTGACCGAAATCCCCTACAATCAGGAAAAGAACAAGATTATCGAACGCATCGCCCAACTGGTCAAGGACAACCGCATCCAGGGCGTCTCGGACATCCGGGACGAAAGCGACCGGGACGGCATGCGCATCGTCGTGGAAATCAAGCGCGGCGAAGAACCCCAGATTACCATCAACCAGCTCTATGAAAACACACCGCTCCAGGACAATTTCAGCATC
>Ga0208373_1000949_pt1 | contig 42815 bp, 40 predicted proteins | sample RifOxyC2_FD_184036 | JGI IMG/M metagenome (GOLD analysis project Ga0208373, IMG submission 184036) | Soil microbial communities from Rifle, Colorado - Rifle Oxygen_injection C2 (SPAdes) | ecosystem: Environmental > Terrestrial > Deep subsurface > Rock core/Sediment | place: Rifle, Colorado...
CACCATAGCTTCAAGAAAATTCCTGGAGTCGTTGATAATATAAAGCACGCCGGATTCATTCGGGAATAATTTGATTACGAACTGTTTTATGACGCTAGAGGCCTCTTCAGTCGTCAGGCAGATGTGGAGTTGCTCGCTCATCTCGCTTAACAGGGTCACCTCGCGGTTATGGGGTTCCAGTTGAGCCGCTAAATCGGTCATTTGGCGGTTAGCCAGCTCAATTTCATCGCGCTGTGTTTTAATCCGCAATAATGACGCATTCTGCGCTTCAGCTAACTTGCGGTTGGTCCGCGTGATTTCATCGCGCTGTGTTTTAATCCGTAATAATGATTTCACCCGGGCGACCAGTTCCTGCGCGTTTATCGGCTTGCTTAAAAAATCATCGGCGCCGGCCTCTATCCCTTTTATCCTGTCTTCCCGCCCGCTTAACGCGGTAACCATTATTATGGGAACAAATAAAGTTTCCAATCTGGCTTTTAATATTCTGCAGACTTCGAAGCCGTTTTTATTGGGCATCATGACATCCAGCAGAATCAGGTCCGGAGCAAATTCCTTGGTCTTATTAATAGCGTCTTCCCCGTCAACAGCGCCTATTATTTTATAATGATGGGGCATCAGGTGCGCCCTGATAAGTTCCCTGTTTTTGGGCTCATCGTCTACCACTAAGATTATCGGTTTATCTTTCATTTTATACATCTCCTGACATTCATAAATCTTTCGACATCTTCCGCAAAGGTGCGCGTATCTATCGGCTTGCTTATGTATCCGCTGATTCTTAAAGCCGTAATCAGTTTCATTTCATCTCCGATGACAGAAGCAGTTACAAAGATAATCGGGATATCACAGGTGGCGTCGTCGGCCCGCAATTTTTCGGCGGCTTCAGTGCCGAGCATATCCGGCAGCCGCACATCCATCAATATGACATCCGGTTTTTCTTTCCGGGCAATGCTAATCCCGTCTTGGCCATTAACCGCCGTAAACACTTCAAACCCGGCCACCTCCAAGAGGTCTTTTTCCAGCGCGAGATTTCTTTCGTCATCTTCTACAATCAGCACTCTTTTCTTCATTTTATACATCCTTTCTTGCCTTAATCGGCAAAGTAAACTTTACAACCGTTCCGGTGTTTAATCCGTTGGATTCAATCCGAATTTTCCCGCCATGCAGTTCAACCAGTTTCTTTGAAAGACCCAGGCCTAACCCGGTTCCTTCAATGGCTTTGCTGTATGGATTTTCGATGCGGGTAAACGCTTCGAAAACCCGGCTGATATTTTCCGGCGCAATGCCGATGCCCGTATCAGTTACAGCTATTTCAATCTCGGAGCCGATTATTTGGGCCGTGATTCCCACCTTCCCTTCAGGCAGAGTGAATTTTATTGCATTGGAAAACAGGTTATAGAGCACCTCTTTAAGCTTGCGTTCGTCGGCTTCGATTTGGCCGATATTTTCGTCTATTTTAAGAGCCAGCGTAATCTTCTTTTTAAGAGCCATCCCTTTTATCAATATCAAAGCATCCTCAAGTATATTTTTCAGCGATAAAGAAGAAATAGACAGTTCCATTTTTCCGGCCTCGACCTTGGCCATATCCAGCACATCATTTATCAGTAAAAGAAGATGTTTCCCGCTTACTAACACATAGTTAACATACTCCTTCTGCTTTTCGCCAAGCTTGCCAAAGGTCTCGTCATACAACACTTCGGAGAAACCGATAATGGAATTGAGCGGCGTCCGCAGTTCATGCGACATATTCGCCAAGAACTCGGACTTCACCCGGCTGGTGCGCTTTAATTCAATGGACACTTCTTCTAATTTCACCCGCGCTTTTTCCAGACCCTTTTCTATCTCCCGGCGCTCAGTAACATCCTCGATAGCCAGCAGAATGATTCGTTCCTTACCCAGCACTCTTTGAATCTGCCGGGCATTCAGCAGCATGATGCGCCGGCCAATCGTGGCAAAATTGTGTTCCACCTCATAGTTATCAAAAGTGGCCTTTTGGGGCAGGATGGTTTCCAGCAACTCCCTCAGCTTGGGAATATTCCACTGTTTATTGCCCAGGTCATAGATAAGCTGTCCCACGGTTTCTTCGGGGTTCACCTTAAAGACTTCATAAAATGACCGGCTGACAGAAACCACCCGTAAATCCTGGTCCAGGGCGATTAACGGCTCGCGCACCGTGTTAATGATGCTTTCGGCGTATTCAAGAGCGGCATCTGCGGATTTTTTAATCGCTTCCGGTTCTTTTGGGCGCTCTTTTACTTGCTGGCATTTCTCGTCAAATATTTTCGAGTCCGGCATATTCCGCTTCCTTTCAGGTAGCCTATGAATCGGTTATTATAATTTGCCGATTCTTTTCAGATGCACGCTATCGGAAATCTTGGTTTTATTCAGATTGGTGTTAACAAGTAATAATTTTAACTTATCAATGTTTGTTTGCTCCATCGACACAAATTTAACACCCACGCCGTAGGCCTTAATACCGGGCGCTTTCCTGACCCAGACCACCCGGCCCCTGATACGAATGATTTCTTTACCCAAAAATGGAGCCGATATATCCAGGGACAGCATCGCCTGTTTTTTAAAGTCCTCCCTAGTAGCAAACTGCACCCCATCTTGCGAGATGTCCAGGATAAAACGCCTTTTGGATGACTTGCTAAAGAGCCCTAAAAAATGGACCGGTTTATATTGAAGCATACCGTCTTTAAGGCGGTAACGTTTACAATCCCGATGTTCGTCGCTGGACGCGGTCTTGTCGAGTTCTCTGCGGAGTGCGCTGTCACCGTCATTGCGGAGTGTGCTCTTACCACCGATGTCGCTCCGTTCCAGGGGGTACTCACGGTCTCTGCGGAGTTCGCTCCGCTCCTGCGGATGCTCGCGGTCTCTGTGGAGTTCGCTCCGCTCCTGCGGATGCTCGCGGTCTCTGTGGAGTTCTATATTCTTCTCAGCCATATTCATCCTCCTATACCTTGTTTGTAATTTATAATATTATTAAAAACCTGAATCACCAGACCGAATGAACGAATTCATTCATTCAGGCGGGCATAACCGCTATAACTCGTTGCGGTATCTTGGGCCTCTAATGACCCTGACCAGCACGACAATAATGGCAATCACCAGCAGGCCGTGAATAAAACCACCCATGGCGTGATTGCTGACCAGCCCCAACAGCCAGAGGATTATCAGTATTACAGAAACCGTCCACAACATATGATTTCCTTTCGTTATTTAGCCGGTTATCTGGATTATAGAGCTACGGCTAATGCCGCCCCAATATCTTTTCTCCGAATATACTTTTGAATATCCTTACGCCTAACAGCAGAAAGCCGCTGATTAAAATTAGTATAAAAGAAACTATGGTAAAATAGGCGCCGGCTTTCAATTCAACCGAGACCGGGGCCGCGCTTTTGGCCAGCAGATATGCGATAGTCAATGCGGCTAATCCGGTTGCGCCGCTGGCTATGATGGGAATGGCGGCTTTCAGGAATATTACCGAGGCCGCGCACAACAGGGCAACAGACAGGAATATCTTTACGATGACGCTTATATCCGGTGACGCAAACATGCCTGTTCCGGTGACTACGTGTATGCCGCAGCCGGCCAGAGGCAGGAAAAGGATTGACGCAATCGCCACCATTCCCCCCATTTTCGCCATCCAATGATAGTTTCTCATAACGATTATCTTTTTCAGTTAAAACGGAATCCCCAGAAAGACGCCGATTATTACCAGAAATACAACACTCCACCCAAACCCGGCATTGTCATCAAGATTACCGGCCGTCATGTTCTGCAATTCGGGATTCTGCTGCTCGCTGGTCTTTAATGTATTTTGCTCGGAAGCCGACAGCGGCGTAAACCAGGGATTGAAAGCGCCGGCGGTTAAGCCCAGCAAGGACTGGTCTTCTATCAGGGCCAGATTATCAGATTCAACCTGCGTTATTGGCGTAAACTGGACTGTCCCTTTGTTTTCAGTGCTTTCCCGGGGTAGCAGCGATGTATTTTTAATTGTTCTGCCGGCGTTGGCTTTAGGATTTGAGGCGTAGATAACCACACTCATTATTCCCACCAGAGCCAGTAAAATAAGCACCATTATTAAAAGCGTTTTCATATTAAATCCTCCTTTGGCGTTTTTGAATACTTATCATTCTTTGACGCCTGATTATTTTGATTGCCCAATTCCCGGGGTATATCTATTTCCACTACCAATTTTGAGCGGGCGCTGTCCACATAGGCCCAGGTATCCGCTGATATTTGGTATCTTGGTTCTTTCATTTTCTCCCTCTATCTATCAGAGACCTTCCCGTCCATACGGACGGGAAGGCCCCGTTATTCTGTTACCTGATATCTTATGGCTCGGTAACAGCATTGGCGTCCAATGTCACCGCGGTCTGGGCCAGCGCTCTGCCGTGCAAGGTTGCGCCGGTCTGTATCTCAATCAATGTTTTGCACAAAATAATCCCTTTGAAGTCAGCCGTTGTGCCCAGGGTAACTTGGCCGGCCACCTGCCAGAAAACGTTCTGTGGCAGCGCGCCGCCGGTCAGATTGACAATAGCGCCGTTACCCACGGTCAGATCTTGGGCTATCTGGAATATCCAGACACTAGCTGAGTTGCCTTTGAGAGTCGTGGTAGTGCCATTTATCAGAACCCCGGTGCCCCATTTATAAAGACCGGGGGTGAGCGTCCGTCCGCTGATATTCCCAGCGTACAGTTCGGTGAAATTTGGCAAGGTCCGGCCCGCCGCGTTGGTATATGCGGTTTCCATATCACTGATTGATGTAGTCATGTTTGCCGGGGTGGGCGGCGTATAGGTGGCGGAATATACTCTCCCGGTTACTAAAGACGATGTGGAAAATGTATTCGAGGCATCCGCGATTAACCCGAATCCGGATATATAACTCGCAGCGGCCGGGCTTACCCCGATATCACCCGTAACTCCAGTAGTTCCGGTGGTGGAAACCCCGGATTTTGCCAGAACCGCGAAATTGCCGGCTGTGCCGAGGAATACCGCGCCTTTACTGCTGCTACTGGCGCTGCTACCGCTGGCGCCGCCCTGCTGGCAACCATTGGTTGCGATACCCATGGCCAGCGCAATAAGCACCATGGTTCTTACGACTATCTGACGTAGGCCTGTTTTTGCTATCATAATTTCATCTCCTATTTTTGACGCAGTTTTAAACCGGCGCCAATTGGGCGCCAGCCAATTACTGTTTCTTATCCCACCCCTGGATTGCAAAGGCGGGTCTTATTTTACATTTAAAATAGAATAACCAATCCGAGTACTACCAGCAACACTGTACCCCAGCTGGCGCCGCCCAAACCGGCATTGTCATCAAGGTGACCGGCGGTCATATTCTGCAATTCAAGATTATGCTGCGCGCTGGCGGTTAGCGTATCCTGTTCGGCCGTTGACAGGGATTCAAATTGGGGATTGAAAGCGCCGGCGGTCAGGCCCAGCAGTGACTGGTCTTCTATTAGGACCAGGCTGTCAGACTCAATCAGCGTTAGCGGCGTAAACCGGACTGAGTCTTGGGTCTTGATGTCTTCCCGGGGTAGCAGCGAGGTCTTCTCAATCGTGACGGTAGCTTTATGATTTACGGCATACATAACAATCGCCAGCACGCCCACCAAGGCCAGTAGAATCAGCACCGTCATTAAAATCGTTTTCATATTCATGACTCCTTTGGATCCATATCCGATAAATTCACACAAAAGTTATCAGGTCTTTGTGTTTAACCTTTTTTGCGGCCCGTTAATATTAAGACGGCAACAAGTCGCGTTATTGCCATCAACCGAATGGCTAACCCAAGCTACAAAGATAGCCAACTAAATTCATAGGATACCTCCTCTCGTATAGGGCTGTTAAACCACAGCCCACCGGTCATAACTGGGACAAACCGTATATGACCTTATCGGTCAGCAGTTTTTCCGTTGTCTTTAGGCACGGCCAGCAGGGTAAACTTCTTGCAGCGTTCCCAAAGAGAATTAAATTGCCAGTCTGGGAGCAATAAAGCCCCGCGCACCGGGTCTTGAAGCACTAATTTTTTATTGGGCTTGTCATATCCGATAACCAGCAGATAATGCCTAGTATCTTTGCCACTGGCGACCATGGCGATTAAAGGCCGGCCCTTATCAATGTGGGTGTAAAGACCATTGGGTGAATTATCAATCTCGCCAGAGAAAATAAAGACGTCAAACCCTTTGGCCGTTAAATATTCCTTCAGCGCCGACGCGGGAATACCCGCATCTTTGTCCTTGGCCGTTGAATCCTGGATGTCCTTATTGAATTTAGCGCTGATATCATCATCGAAACGAACGCCGTAATAGGTCAGCAGCATATTAACGCTGGTCAGCCCGCATTCGTGTTTTTCCTTCTGGTATATCAGGGTCACCGGCAAAATCACCGCGTCATTGGAAAGGTCTGCGGGTTTTAGTTCCGGAGCTTTACTGATACTGCCGGAACTTATACAGCCCGGACTGATTAGTAAAACCCCTGTTAGACACAGGATAAAAATAATAATTCCAGGAACTGCTGGGGTGTTCAGCTGGTGACGAATCAGAGCCATCATATTTATCTCCTTTATAAGGTTAGTAATTCAATAAGCATTATCTGGCCGGCGCAAGATGTCTTTTCGGTAGTTTCATCTTGCGCATATTATATTCTTTCTCGGTGGCATTCCGAATCTCATAAGCATTGTCCCGGATAATGCCATAAAGTATATAAAAACCGTTATCGACGCTGTCATCCAGCACACCCTGGTCCGCTATCTGAACCATTTGCTGGACCAGGTTAAGAACCACTTCCAGATGCTTGTTTACTTTAGTTTTTATCATAATTTTATATGCTATCTAAACTGGCATCCTTCATTTTGTCAGGGACCTTCCCGTCCGTCCGGACGGGAAGGCCCCGGTTATTCTGTTGCCTGTTATCCTATGGCTGGGTGAGAGTCGCGGCGTCTAATGTCACCGCGGTCTGGGCCAGCGCTCTGCCGTTAAAGATTACGCCGGTCTGCATATCAATCAGCGTTTGACACAATACGATTCCCTTAAAGTTAACCGTTGTGCCCAGGGTTGTTTGGCCGGCCACCTGCCAGAAAACATTCTCAGGCAGTGCGCCGCCGGTCAGATTAAGAATGGCGCCGTTACCCACGGTCAGGTCTTGCGCTATCTGGAATATCCAGACATCGGTGGCGCTGCCGGTCAGGGTAGTGGTGGTGCCATTTATCAGGACCCCGGTGCCCCATTTGTAAAGGCCGGGAACCAGCGTCTGCCCGCTGATATCTCCGGTGTACAACTCGGTGAAGTCCGGCAATGTCCGTCCGGCCGCGTCGGTGTACGCGGTTTCCATATCGCTGATAGCCGCAGTCATAATAGCCGGAGTCGGCGGCGTGTAATCAGCCGCATATATTCTCCCGGGCGCTGGCACTAAAGATGATGTGGAAAATTCATTCGAAGCATCAGCGATCAATCCGAATCCGGTGACGAAAGTCGCAGCGGCCGGGCTTAGGCCAATATCGCCCACAACATTGGTGGCTCCGGTAGTGGAAACCCCGGTTTTGGCCAGAACCGCGAAATTACCGGCTGTGCCCAAGAATATCGGAGACCTGGTTGAACCTGCCGCCGTTGCAGCTGTCGTGAAAGCCCATATATAGGTACTGCTTAACGGATTACCGGCCAGGTCCTTGGTTCCGGTGGTTACCGTGGCCGTATATACGGTGCTGCCTGCGAGATTGCTTATCGGGTTAAAGGTGGCTGTCAGGGTGGCCAGAGCGACGGTGCCTGTTACAGGAGTGGCGCCGGGTCCGACCAGCATAAATGTGGTCGTGGAAACCGTGTTCGAGTCCATAGCTTCACTAAAAGTGGCATCGATATTAGCAGTAATAACCACGCCGGTAGCCAGATTAGCCGGACTGGTGGAAGTCACAACTGGGTTGGTGGTGTCTGCGGTTGTACCGGTGATAAAACTCCAGGTTTTAGTAATAGCTAATGCATTACCGGCCAAATCCGTAACCCCGATGCCTATCTGGGCCGTATATTCGGTACTCTCCGCAAGATTGCTGGTCGGGTTAAAGGTGGCCGTGTTGCTTGACGCCGTATAAGTCACCGCGCCATTAATAGATGTTATTCCGTCCAGTAAAGTAAATGTTGTGGTGCTGATGGTGGCCTGACTCATGGCCTCACTAAAGGTGGCGGTGATGTTCCGGTTGAGAAAGAAGTGAATGGAAATATTTTCCGGGGTGATGGACCTCACGGTGGGTGCGGTTGTGTCGCCGCTGCTGCCGCTTGAGTTGCTGCTGCTGCCGCAACCATTGTTTGCGATACTCATTACTAGCGTAGCGAGTATCATCATTGTTACGGCTATAAACTGCCGTATGCCTGTTTTTGTTACCATAATCATTCCTCCTATTTTGGACACAGTTTGAGCCCAATGGGCCAATTGCTGCGCCTTATCCCGCCTCTGAGTTGCAGTGATGGGACTTCTTTTACAGTTTTTATTACAGTTGTTATTTCCTGCAGTTGTCAACTCGTAGTTATTTTCGTTCATTGGTTCTTATTTTTTATCTTCTGTATTACGCATCTTTGGAAGTTTACTCTAAGCCCGGCGAAATAATACAGTCCAACATTAAACACCATTACCTATACTACTAAGCAATTGCTATGCCATACTCTCATTAATCGCTGATATGGGTGGCTGATATCGGATTACCTCATTCAGGTATGGAGATAAACAAACTAATTAAATTGCGTTGGTTTTAATGGTGTAGCAGAGTGTCTTATTACGATGCGGTTAAATGCGACACTATTTACGGTGTATTTACAGACAAGGTCAGTAACAGAATGGCTTATTTTGTTTATTGCTATATAGTATATTATGTTATAGCAATAGAAATTAGTAGTAGTTAACAGGCAAGTGTAACATTAAGATAAATGCGACAGTATGTGCTAAATGCGACATTAGATGCTTTTTTGAAGCAAAACGGATAGATTACATTACTTTTCAACCAGGAATCTATGTATGGTGGCCCGGCTGACTCCGAGGAGTTTGGCGGCTTCTACTTTATTGCCATGGGTTTTTTGCAGGGCGTCTTCCAATGCCCGGGAATCAAGTTTGCCTTTCCGATGGCGGCGAATGGACAGGTGTTTATTGGCTTGGGATATGCTGGCCGGCAGGTGTTCCGGCTTGATAACATTACCCCGGCATTTAACCAGAGCGAACTGCAGAACGTTTTGCAGTTCCCGGACATTGCCGGTCCAATGATATGACATCAGGATATCCAGAACCTCCGGTAACAAGGTTACCTTCTCCTTTTGGTATTCCTTGGCCGACCACTCAAGAAAACGTTTAGCTAAAAGAGGAAGATCGTTGATTCTTTCCCTGAGCGGCGGTATGGTAATCGGCACCACGCAGAGCCGGTAGAACAGGTCTTCCCGGAAACGGCCGGCCTTGATTTCTTTCTGGATGTCTTTATTAGTGGCGCTGATGACCCGGACATCGACCTTCATGGTTTTTTCAGAGCCGACCGGTTCAAAAGAACCGTCCTGAACAACCCGGAGTAATTTTACCTGCATGGCCTGGCTTAAATCACCCACCTCGTCCAGGAAAATCGTGCCGCCGTGGGCCAGTTCAAACCGGCCTTTTTTATCGCGAATGGCGCCGGTAAACGAGCCCTTGCAATGGCCGAATAATTCGCTTTCCAATAACCCATCCGGCAAGGCGCCGCAATTAACCGGTACGAACTGTTTATTCCGGCGCGGGCCTTCATTATGAATGGCCGAAGCCACCAGTTCCTTGCCGGTGCCGCTTTCGCCCTGAATCAGAACCGGGGCGTTGGATTCAGCCAGTTCCTTAATGGTGCCGTATAGTTCCTGCATTTTTTCGTCCTTGCCTACGATACCGGCAAAGGAATGTTCTATCTTAAGCCGCTGTCGTAAATAAGACAATTCAGTGATATCATCCACGGTCAGCACAACCATTTTCTTCTGCTCGTATTCTATAGACGCGGCGCTGATGGCCAGCAATCGCTTTTGGATTTGGCCGTCCATGAAGAATTCAAAACTTGTCGTGACACGTTGTGTTTCCGTGCCCGATAAAGCCGTCAGTGCCGTATTCCTGACATGGCAGGTCTTGCAATTCTCTGAAAACCCACCATCATTCGGCGTCTCATTTGCGTGGATACACCTTAACGCATTACACCAGCGGCAGTTGACGATAGCGGTCTCAGGAATGCCAAAGGTTTGCCTGGATGCGCCGTTGACGGTCTTTACCATTAACTGGTCGTCCATTATTAATATGGCGCAGGGGACGGCCTCAAAGATGGTGCGGAGTTTCTGCTCTGAACGTTTAACTTCTTCTTCCGCCCGCTTGCGTTCTATGGCATAGCGGATGCTTTTATCCAGAAGCTCGCCTTGCAGGCGTCCCTTGTCAAGATAATCCTGCGCCCCTTTATTAAGCGCAGCTATGCCCATTTTCTCGTCATCCAGTCCGGTCAGGACAATAATGGCTATATTGGGGTCGGCTTTGGATATACTATCTACGATAGTTAATCCCCGGCTATCAGGCAATCCCAAATCTGCCAATACGGCATCTGGTTTATTTTTAGATAACGTCTTGAGCGTATCCGAGAGGGTTTGGCTACGTGTAATTTCAAATGATGCCAGGCGGGATTCCTTAAGGTATTCAACAACCATACGGAAATCCGCATCTGTATCTTCAACCACCAGCAGTTTGATTTTATCGGGCATACCTTTCCTTTACGACGGACGAGGGAACGACTATACGAGGGACGAATGAGAGCACGATGAACGAATCGTCCATCGTTCATGCGTCCATCTTCTCCCGCTCCTATTGCACATTCGTCGGCAATTTGACAATCGTCAGCCAGAAATCATTTATGGATTTCACCACCGTAGAAAATTGGCTTAAATCCAACGGTTTAGTAATATAACAATTCGCATATTGGTTATACGACTTTACTATATCCTCTTCCGCTTTGGAAGTGGTGAGAATGACTACGGGAATACTTCTCAATTTCTCGTCCTGTTTTATTTCCTTAAGCACTTCCCGGCCGTCTTTCTTTGGCAGATTCAGGTCCAGCAAAATCAGGTCCGGCCGCACCGCTTGAGCGAACTTCCCTGTCCGGCGCAGAAACTCCATCGCCTCCACTCCGTCATTTACCACATTAAGGTTGACATGCAGTTTTTCTTCTTTTAGCGCCTCCTTGGTCAAGCGCACGTCCGCCGGACTGTCCTCTACCAGAAGCACCTCTATCGGGTTTATCCTGTCGGTGTCTTTTTCCATAAAATTCCTCCTTCTTTCATAGTGTGGCCCGTACGGGCCAACTACTCCACGAACCCTGACGGGTTCTCTGAGCAAGAACCCGGAACGGGTAGTCGGCTGTAATGCCTAAAGTTTAATAGCCATACTATAAAATATTAAATAATATTGGTACTGTAAAGTAAAAAGTTGACCCTTTACCGGCCTGGGATTCCATCCAAATCCGGCCCCCATGATTCTCCACTATCTTTTTGCATATTGCCAGCCCGATACCGGTACCCGGATATTCGTGCAGAGAATGCAGGCGTTGGAAAATCTGGAATATTCTGTCCTTGTATTGAGGTTCAATGCCGATGCCGTTATCATGAACGCCGAATTTCCATTTTGTATCCTGCTTCTCGGCGCTTACGATAATCTTAGTCGGTTCCTTACCGTGGAATTTTAAGGCGTTGCCAATCAGGTTCTGGAATAACTGCGCGAAACTGCTCTCGGGAACATTTATCACCGGCAGATTCCCATGCGTTACGGTTGCGCCGGCGGATTTTATGGTCTCGGATAAGTTTTTAATTACTTTATCCACGAGTTTATTAGAGTCAACTTCTGTTACAGGACTTTCTTTGCGTCCCACGCGGGAATACTCCAGAATGTCGGAGATTAATTTCTGCATGCGGCGGGCCGCATCAACGATGAAGCCGATAAAATCATCCGCATCATTATCTAACTTTCCCTTATAGCGTTTTTCCAGCAACTGCGAATAGTTGGACATCACTCGCAACGGCTCCTGGAGGTCATGGGACGCCACATAGGCAAACTGCTCAAGGCTTTCGTTGGACCGTTTAATTTCATTGTCCAGCTGTTTACGCTCGGTAATATCCTCGATAGCCAGAAGGATAACCCGTTCTTTTCCCAACACTCTTTGAATCTGCCGGGCATTCAGCAGCATTATGCGCCAGCCAATGGTGGCAAAGTTATGCTCCACCTCATAGTTATCAAAGGTTGCCTTTTGAGGCAGGATGGTCTCCAGCAGTTCCCTCAATTTGGGGATATCCCACTGTTTATTGCCCAGGTCATAGATAAGCTGTCCCACAGTCTCTTTGGGGTTTACCTTAAAGAATTCATAGAAGGAGCGGCTGACGGTGACTACTCTTAAATCTTGGTCCAGAACGATTAAAGGTTCACGAATAGTATTAATGGTGCTGTCGGCATATTCAAGAGCTTCATCTGCGGTTTTTTTAATTACTGCCAGTTCTTTTCGGGTCTTTTCCAGGCCGGCTTCTATCTCCTTACGCTCGGTGATGTCGCGGATATTGCATTGAATCACTTTCTTATGGTCAACCAGATAGACATTACTGACAAATTCCACCGCAATATGCCGCCCATCTTTTGTTTTAAGCGGCAAATTCTCGTAACGAATGTATTCTTTAGTCTGCAATTCCTTGAATGAGGCGCGGCTGGAAACAATGTCTTTAAATAATCCAATGTCCCAGATCTTCTTACCCAGAAATTCTTCATGCGAATAACCCAGTATATTTATTAGGAATGGATTGACATCATCTATCTGTCCGGTCTCGGCATCAAGAATTAAGATGCCGTCCTGGGCGGTCTCAAAGAGCCGGCGGTAGCGGGTTTCCGAGTCCTGCAGTGTATTCGATGTTAATCTGCGCTCGGGAATGTCGTGGCTGTACTTCTTGTTTTCCATATTTATATGAAAAGGTATTCTGAAACACCTGCTTAATTATTATTAATCCTACCATTTCCGCCGATTCAATATCATAAATTTCGGTGAAATTACTTCCCCAGGAATCCGCCCATTTTGCCCATCATCTTGCCCATCTTAGGCATGTTCTTCATCATCTTCTGCATGTCGTTGAATTGCTTAATCAACTGGCTGACGTCGCCGGGTAAGGTGCCGCTGCCTTTGGATATCCGGTTCCGGCGTTTGATGTCGATAACCTCGGGGTTCTCCCGCTCATAGGGCGTCATGGATTGGATTATCGCCTCTATCTTCTTGATATGCTTGTCGTCTATGTCCAGGTTCTTGATAGCACCGCCCACGCCGGGCAGCATGGCCAATATGTCCTTGAGCGAGCCCATCTTTTTTATCTGCTGGAGTTGCTCCAGGAAGTCCTGCAGGTCGAGTTTGTTCTTGCGGAGTTTCTCTTCCAGTTTCTTGGCCTTGGCTTCGTCCATATTCTCCTGGGCCTTTTCCACCAGCGAAACGATATCGCCCATACCCAGAATCCGAGATGCCATCCGTTCGGGATAGAATTCCTCGAAGTTATCAATCTTTTCGCCGATGCCGACAAACCTGATGGGCTGGCCGGTGACGGCCTTGATGGATATAGCCGCTCCGCCACGGGCATCGCCGTCCAGTTTGGTCAGAATCACGCCGGCTAAGGGCAGCCATTCATTAAATGACTTAGCGCTGTTGACCGCATCCTGGCCGGTCATGGCATCAGCTACCAGAAAGACATACTGGGGCTTGAGCCGTCCCGAGATGGCCTTGAGTTCGTCCATAAGTTCCTGATTGATGTGTAGCCGGCCAGCGGTATCCAGAATAATGCAGTCCAGGTTATTCTCGCGGGCGAATTTAAGCGAGTTCTCGCAGATTTTGGGCGGCGTGGTTCCCTTTTCGCTATAGACCGGGATATTGAGTTGCTTGCCCAGGGTCTTGAGCTGGTCCACGGCGGCCGGGCGCTGGACATCAGCCGCCACCAGCAATGGCTGATGCGATTTCTTGGTCAGGTACTTGGCCAGCTTGGCGCAGGTGGTGGTCTTGCCGCAGCCCTGCAACCCAACCATCATAAAGATGGTCGGCGGGTCTGAAGCAAACTTGATGCCCGGTTCGTTGGAACCCATCAGATTAACCAGTTCGTCGCTGACAATCTTGATAATCTGCTGGGCCGGGGTGATGCTGTCAATGACGTCCTTGCCGATAGCGCGTTTGGTGACGGTTTCAATGAACTCCTTGACGATTTTGTAGTTGACGTCGGCTTCCAAGAGCGCCATCCGGACCTCGCGCAGGCCGTCCTGAATATTCTTTTCGCTTAAGCGCGCCTGGCCGGATAACTTCTTAAATGCGGCCTGTAGTTTTTCGGTAATGGATTCAAACATAATTCTTTCGCCACGAAGTCACTAAGACACTAAGAATAAATTAGCGAGTTGCTTTCTTCGTGCCTTAGTGTCTTAGTGGCTAATTATTCATCAGTTATAGATTGAACCTTATCTGATACTCGTTGTATATCCGCGCCTAAGGCGTTGAGTTTGGCTTCTATCTTTTCATAGCCTCGGTCAATGTGATAGACGCGCTGGATTTCGGTGGTGCCGGTAGCGACCAGCCCGGCTAAGACCATAGCCGCCGATGCCCGGAGGTCAGATGCCATGACCGGAGCGCCGGAAAGATGGCTCCGGCCTTGAATCACCGCATAAGAACCCTCTTTGCGGATACCGGCGCCCATACGATTGAGCTCAGCTACGTGCATAAACCGGTCCGGATATATCCGCTCGGTCACCACGCTAATGCCGTCCGCTAGGGTGAGCATGACCATGGTCTGTGCCTGCATATCAGTCGGGAATCCCGGATACGGCAGGGTCGTAATATCCAGAGGCCTAAGCGTCTTGACCCGCCTAACCCGGCATTCGGTATTGGATATCCGTTCCACATTCACGCCCATCTGGGCATAGTTGTCTATGACGGCTGAGAGATGGTCCAGCCGGCAGTTTTTGATGGTGATATTCTTTCCAACCAGAGCGCCGGCCGCGATAAAGGTGCCGGTTTCAATCCGGTCCGGGATAACGGTATGAGTAGCGCCTTTTAAGCGCTTGACGCCCTCAATCTCCAGATGGTGCGTGCCGATGCCTTTTATCTTGGCGCCCATCTTACTCAAGAACAGGGTCAGGTCCTGGACCTCTGGTTCGCAGGCGGCATTTTCTATGACCGTCTTGCCCTTGGCTAAGACCGCGGCCATGAGGACATTGGCCGTGCCGGTAACGGTCGAGCCAAAGGTGCCGCCCAGATACATATTACAGCCCTTAAGCCCTTTGGTCCGGGCAATCAGATAGCCGTGCTGGTAATCAATATCAGCGCCCAGCAGACGCAATCCCTTTTCATGCAGGTCAATCGGCCGGACGCCGATAACGCAGCCGCCGGGCAGAGAGACCTTGGCGTATTTACGTTTGGCAATAAGCGGTCCCAAGACGCAGACCGAGGCGCGCATGGTCTTGACTAAGTCGTAGCCGGCGACTGAATTCTTTTCGCTTATCACCTGCGTCTCGATGTCGCCATTGGGCTGGCGTTCGGCCTTAACGCCTAATCCGCCCAGTATCTGCATCAGGGTCTCGACATCGCGCAGTAGCGGCACGCCTTTAATGACGCATTTCTCGTCACTCAGGATGGTTGAAGCAATGATAGGCAGGGCGGCGTTCTTGGAGCCGCTGATATTGACCGTACCCTGTAATAAGTTCCCGCCTTTGACTATGAATTTATCCATATTTAAAGTCCTCTTCCTTATTTCCCGCTATGTCATTGCGAAGCCGATGAATGTCGGCTGAAGCAATCCCAAACGTTATGAGATTGCTTCGTCGCCTCGCTCCTCGCAATGACATTGGGAAAGTGGTTATTCTACCAACTTCACCGCCCAGACCACGGGCTTAAGCATCTGGCGTGTAATATAGCGCAAATACGGTCTTTTGGCAATGAAATTAGCTATCGGAGGCGAGATGGTATAATATGTTTTAACAAACGCCCGGCCGGCCGGATTGGTCAGCAGGCGCCGGTCCCTGAAGGTTCTCAGGGTCTGGACTTCCGCGGCCATAGGCGTGCCATACGCGGCCGTAGCGATGAAGCAAAATGCCCAGTCCTTCTGAACACCTAAAGCGCTGGAGCCGGACTCCTGCTCATCTTCAGGCGATAACCGGCCGATAATGCCGAATATGCCCCATTCGGTGGTCCAACCGTTGACGGACTTGTTATAATAGTCAACACTCTGGTTTAACAACGGCACCCACTTGGAGTTAACCGTATCATACCGGCACAGGAAAAGCGTGGCTTCGGATATGTTTAACCCATCCACAATACCGTCTCCATTGGTATCCGGATAACCGATTTTTACATTGACTAGTTTTTTGATATCGCTCCGGACGTCGGTTCTTATGTCGCGAAAGACATTAATTACAGAAAACCCCTCTTCAGCAGGGGTAATAACCGAGCTGGGCGTATTAATGGTCAAAGAAATAGGCTCGCCATAAATCGTCAGGCCATCAGCCGGGATAAAAACCGTGGTATCGTTTTTAGTGGCTGAATTATTTTGCTGTTTTACTATGGTCCTAATCAGCTGGGTGGTTATGTCTGCCGTAGTACCCTCTCTTATTTCCGGGTTCCAGTTGCCGACGTTTCTCAGTAAAATTCTGGTCTGGGTCTGGCGGGCATTCCAATCGTCGTAGGTATTATCGGCCGGATTGAAATTAGCCAGCGCGACTACCTCATACCAATTATCGGTTGAGAGCGAATAGAATTTGATGGTGGTTAAAAAATACTCCTGTTTTATATCCGCCGGATAAGTGGTAGTTATACTCAACTTTGATGACGTCCAACCTGTAACCGGGTAAAAATCAGTGGTAACCTCAATGGGAAGCGGGTCGTCAGCCGGCGCCGTAAAAGTATCCGAGATGACAAAATCAACCTTGCGATAGCGGAAGTCAATCCGGCTAATCCGGCTGTTACAAATCGGCACCACCTTAATGGTGACATTACGGCCATCAACGTCTTCTCTTAAAGCGTCTTTATTCGCCTTGTATTGCCCGGCCTGGGTGATTATCACCCGCGGGGTAAGGGACGGCTGGACAATAACAGTCCTGGTAATCGCGTCAGAAATGCCTGAGGTCTCGGTGACCCGCAGTTTGACATTATAAGCACCCGGATACAAGAAGGTGTAGTAGGTTTGGGTCAAAGTCAAATCAACGATATCAAAACTATCATCATTATCAAAATCCCACTCGTATTTGGCAATAACGCCGGTAGCCGGAACTCCGTGTCCGGAGAACAGAACATTGTCGCCGGCGGTAACAGTAATGTCGGTAGCCGGCATATCAATCACGGCCTCAGGCGCTGAGGATGAATTTACCGTGATTTTAGAGAAAGGCCGGTTTACGGTCAGTCCCATGGTATCCTGGACCCAAACCGTAGGGAAATATTCAGCGGCTTGGGTATAGGTATGATTGGCCCGATTGATAGTGGAGACATAATCTATGCTGCCATTGTTATCAAAATCCCAGAGATAGGCCGTAATGGCGCCGGCGCCAGGACTGGCATTAGCGGTCAGGGTTACGGCAAGCGGAACCGTTCCGGATGATGGGCTTCTTATAACAGAAGAAATTACAGGGGGATTACTTGCCGGCGCGACAGTGATAGTAAACTCCCGGTATACAATGCTGCCGTCCAGGTAAGTTATCTTGAGCCGGGCCTTATAACCGCCCGGGGCAGTATAACTAAAAATTGTGTTAGACGAGAAAATACTCTGATAATCAGGCTTAAATGTTATGCCGTCATAATCAAAATCCAGCTCATAGCACACCACCGAGCCTCTGGCCCCTAATTGCCCGTTAAACGCCACATTCAACGGCGCAGTCCCGTCAGTGTTTGAAGCCGTGCAATCGTTGATGGTCTTGGTATTACTGCTCAACGGCAGGTTTTGGGCGTTAATAGCAAGAAGTGAATATTGGCCGGCTACTCCCATCGCGGTCAGTTGCAGATTAAATGTCTGGGTAGCGGTCGCCGCGCCGGACATTTGGTACACCACCAGCCAATTCTCGCTGATGCCCACCGGCAGAACTCGCGCCGGCGAAAGGGTTAATATCACCGTGGCGTCATCTGTTGCGTAGGTCGCCGGACCGCCAATAACCGTTTCGCTCGTATCGTAAACCCCGTTGCCATTGCTGTCGTGAATGAGCCGAACCCCGCTGATATCCAGATTATCACGGCCTGAGCCGGACGCCTTTAGTGAGATATTATTTACCTGAATACTTTCGTTACCGCTCAGAACGGCAATATTGAATTGGAGCATTGATACTTTTTGGGTATCGTTAAGTTCAGATGATGAAACCGGATGGGCCGAGCCATAATTCACTTCCGCTACGGCGTCTTGAATACAAGTAGCGGTTACCTTAACAACGTCGCTCGCCATAGAAGACAGCATCGCAATATAAACATCCTTGATGCTCTCTCCAATAACGGTCGACCCAGGCGATATTTCTACCCGGATTTCCTGCGTAGCCGTACCGGTTAAGGCATTACCAAACCAGCCCAAGCCGGTCATCGTAATTGTAATATCATTACCGTCGTCAGGCGCATCGTAATAACTAATTATCCAGCCGTTGGCCGAGCCAGTGCCGGTGATAGTCGGGGCTGTAGTAACGTTACCATCATTCTCCAGCTTTATATGATAACTCACCACCCTGGTATTATTGATATTAACGGATAGGGTCTGGCTAATGCCGGTAGTATTGTAAACCCCGTTGCCCGTATAAGCACCAGACGAACTCTCCTTAATCTGGATATCCAGTTTATTTATAATGGTACAGGTGGTTTCTGCCCGCACCTCATCGGTAATGGGCGGTGAATCTCGGTCAGACATTATTATATTAATCGGAAACATCGCGCCGCCATCAACAGTGCTATCAGGCGTTACCTCAACCCTTATGGTTATAAAGCCCTGACCTCCCGGTATGCCCGGAGTAAGCCAGGACCCATCTATAATACTGGCGGTGATATCATCCCCGTTTATTTGCTGGCTATAATACGCAACGGTCCATCCGGAATTACCGCCCGAACCGCTGACCGAATACACATGCAGAACATATCCGTCATTCTGCAATTTAATATAATAAGTCGCCTTGTAAGAATTGGTAATACTCCCTGAGGTGCTTTGAATGCCATCGACAGCATAATACATATCATTACCCGTATAGGAAACAACTGAACCATAACTGATTTGAATGTCCGGCGTGTATTCATCTGCGGCAAAGATATCCCGGGATAAGATTAAAATAGCGCTGATACTCAAGAATATAAATAATATCCTGTTATTTAGAGAGCTCATACTATAGTTATATCGGATTTTTCTGACTTATAGATAATCTCTTTTACCACGGCTTGTTCACCGTTGGCAAAAACCGAATTGGCACGAAAAAGGGGAACCCCTTCGCGGCGCCTTCGGCGCCACTAAGAATCCCCCTTTCTTTATGTTGTATCCTGCCCCGGTCTAACAGTGGGGCAACAAAACGGGTTACATCGCTTTCTTAAGGTCATGGCTGGGTTTGAATCCAACCGTCTTGGACGCCTTGATGGTTATCGTAGCTCCGGTCTGAGGATTACGACCCTTGCGGGACGCCCGGTTCTTCACCTTGAATGAGCCGAAACCAACCAACTGGACCGCCTTGTCTTTCTTCAATCCGCTCTGGACGCAATCCAGACAGCAGCTCAGCCATCTCTCGGCTGACGCCTTGGTGTCCTTCTGGCACTTCGCCATTGCTTCTACTAGTTCTTGTTTGTTCACTAAAATCACCCCCTCTCATTTATATCGGTAATATACCAATCTGCAACTAAATGTCAAGTAGAATCTGATATTTTTATGCGATTTATCGCCGGGCAGACGAGGGTTTATCGCTGCTCCACGCCGGCTGGTTTTATCTCAATAACCATGCGGTTTATAGGCAGCCTAAACTCCGCACAGGACAAGGGTTCTACGGCGTTTTGCCTGGCGTAATCTGGTCTGAACCGCCTTGCCGGTCAGCTCTCTGATAGCGTCCGCGGCAATCCATCGGGCCGGCCGGGAATCTGTTTTTTGTATCTCCACCGCGGCCTTTATTGCCCGCCGGTTAAGATAAGGATTACGCTTGCCGATCTGCCTCAGCGCCCAATTGACCGCCTTTTTGACAAAATTCCGGCTGTCGGCTGACTCCCTTTTTATCAACGGCAAAAATCTGACAAATTCTCCGTCTTTCATAGCATTGCGTTGCCCTGTACCGGATGGTGCAGGGCGATGCCAGGCCAGGCAGGCCATCAAGGCAAATCCGGCCCGCTTGACAAACTCTTCTTTTCTTTTACTCCACTCAACCGCCTTTTTAGGGGCGCAGTCCAACCGGTCAAAAAGATTCATGCAAGCCCCGTCGCAGACGTCCCAGGAATCAAAATCTTTGGCCCATTTATCCATTTGCCGCCCGGTCACTTTTTCGGGCTCGTCAACCAAGCCGGACAGGATACGCGCCTCGTGGATGCCCGACGCCCAGAGTTGCAAAGCTAGGGTATGATTTTTTCCCGTCTTCTTAGCCAGCGCCCGAAGATGAGGAATAGACACCCCCAAAGTCTTATGAGGATTGATTCCAAACCGGGCCATTCCGGCTACGTTTTTAGGATTAGCCAATGACCTAAGTTTATTTATAACATCTTTGTATCGCATAATTGCTTTATCGCATGCCCAGGCCCTGGTTTATATTATCACCATAGCATCACCGTAACTATAAAAACGATATTTTTTGGTTATGGCTATCCGATAGGCATCCATAATCCTGTCCCGACCGGCAAAAGCAGCCGCCAGAGCCAGCGGCGTACCATGCGGCAGATGAAAATTAGTAACTAATGACTGCACAATATTGAATTGATACGGCGGCCGGATAAATAAATCAGTCCAACCCCGTATTAATGACGCCCGCATTACCCGCTGGTTTTCCAGCCAGGGATGAATCATCAACATCCTTATCTGCCCGGAAATAGTTTCTAACACCCGGCAAACGGTGGTACCTACGGCAATAACCTTTTTTTTATCCCGATATGCCTCTAAAAGAACCCGGGTTGTTTCAGGGCTGACCTCAAAATATTCTTGCTCCATCTGGTGGTCTTCTATATTATCCGCCTTAATCGGCTTAAAGGTGCCGATTCCGACATGCAGGGTAATATAAACAATCCTGACGCCCTTCTTAATCAGACGGTTAATCAGCGGCCTGGTGAAATGCAGGCCGGCCGTAGGCGCGGCAATGGAGCCGTCTTTATCCGCATATACGGTCTGATAACAATCCTTATCTGATTTTATTTGCCTGTCGCCTGTCTTTGGCCTTTTGATATACGGAGGCAGGGGCATCTTACCGAATGTCTGCAGGTCCTTAATCTCTATAGCCGGCGTAATCTTAATCTGCCATCCGCTGGCTAATCGCTTTAACAAGGTAACTTTTACGGACTTATTATTTGTTAGGGTCAGCGTCTCGTTTTCCTTAAGGCGCCGGTTGAAGTTTATCAGGGCGGTCCAGACAGATTTGTCTTTCTGGTCATTCTGACATAGGAGTATATCAGCCAGTCCGCCGCTCTGGCGCTCGCCGATTACCCTGCAGGGGATGACCCGGGTATTATTTAACACCAAAATATCGCCTTTATTAAGATAATCAACAATATTGCTGAACCTGCGATGTTTTATTTTGCCGGTCTTTCGGTCCAGGACCAGCAGACGTGAACGGTCTCTGGGCTTGGCCGGTTTCTGGGCAATCAGTTCTTTAGGCAGGTGATAATCCAATTCGCTTAATCTCATTTTTCCACGCATACTCCGTTGGTCATCTCGGCAAGTTTTTCCATCAATTCGCGGTTAGTTCCCTTTTTGCCGGTCATAATAGTGTTTATTACTATCTTCTTAAATCTATTGAATCTATAAATATTCTCTATAATATTATCCTGCTGCATATACGTCCCATAGGTAGGATTGCCGTCGGAAAGGAGGAATACAGTGTCCACCTCCGGTTCGGATAAGGCTTCTAACAATGCGTCATAGTGGTCGCCCCGGCCGCGCTTAATATCTTCTAATCTATCCCAAAGCGATTTGACAAAATCTATGGCCAGTTTTTTATTGCCTTCAATTGCCGGCACCATGATCTTTGCCATCTTTCGCTTGCCGCAACGCGTTGCCTCGGTACTGAGAATAATTATATTGAACCGTGCCTCCGAAGAAAATCGTTTAAGCGTCTCGGTTAATTCGTTTATGGCAACATCTATCTTCCGCTCCTTTTTGCCGGACTCATCGGCCGCCTCGCTTTTCATGCTCCCTGAAAAGTCGATAATAAAGACAATATCTCTGCCCGGTATGGGAATGTCAAAGAAGGTCGGAATGGTTTCGTTGCTTCTAAGCGGCAAGTCGGAATCATTCTTTTTAGCGCGGCTTCTCGGAGTTCCGTTTCGCTTCGGCGCAATCTCTATCTTATCATTATTTACCTGATACCAGTTAGCCCAGGCCTTGGCGTCAAACCCAAATTCCATGCCGGTTAAATCCTTAAGGGCCGTAATAATATCATAACGCAATCGCCAGGAGGATTCAGGCAGCCGCTCCATTAATATCCTCACGCCGTCCTTTTCCCTGATGTCACAGAGGCATCTGACCGCGGTCACGCGCACCGCAGGATTTTTATCCGCCAATAAATCCGACGCGGCTTTCAATATGAGCGTTTTATCAGGTGTATATTTGGTCAACGTTTCAAGGGCGGTGATTTTCACTTCCGGCCGCGGGTCTTTCAGGGCGGATTCCAAATAGCCGGCTGATTCCTGGGGTTTAATCCGAGCCAGCGCTTCAAGCGCCGCGTTTTTAACCATGTAATTGGAATCGTAAGCCCGCTTTAATATGTGAATATATGATTTGTCAGACCCCACCCGGCCTAATGATTCAATCGCTGACACGCGCGCCGCCAGCCTGTTATCCGACAACCGCTTGATTAAAACATCCTCGGCCTGCCCGCCATCAGGTAAAACGCCAATCGTCTCTATAATCCGGCTGGCGACTTCTTCATCAATCTCGCTGTTTAATGCCTTAAGAAGCGCCGGTAGTGCGGTTTCGCTTTTTATCATACCCAATACCCAGGCGGTATAAAATCGCTGTTGTTTACTTTTGGGATTAACCAATGTCGTTGCAACCAGATAATCCACCGCATCCTTGTCGTTAAAATTACCGAGAGCCATTAGGGCGGATTCCCTGATAGGCGCTTCATTATCATCAAAAAGCGCCGCCAGTATTACTGCCGCTTCCTTAGAATTTGCGGATTTAAGTTTATTGATAGCCGTGAGCCGGTCCCAGTAATTGCCATATGATTTATCAGCCAGGGTCTGCTTTATCCGGGCTAAATCACCTGCCCGACTGTCAGGCGGGTCGGTCGAATAGATAAACAGCGGACATAGGCATAAAGTCACAAAAAGAAAAGGAATAATTTTAATTGATTTGGCCATTTTATTGTCCCCCTGCCATTCCTTTCTTTCGGACAGAAAGGATAAATAAAGGGGTTTTATCCTATTTCCCCGGCACAAATTCCCATATCTTGATTTGATAATCACTTGTTGCTAGAAACTTGCCATCCGGGCTGAAGGCCAACCCATGAACCCAACTCGGAACGTGGACGGTCAGATTCTGGAGCCGTTTACCTGTCGTGGTCTCCCATATTTTTACGGTGCCGTCCTCGCTGCCTGAGGCAATAATGCTTCCGTCCGGGCTGAAGGCCATAGCCCGAATCTGGCCTTCGTGCCCCTTGAAGGTTCGGATTTCTTCGCCGGTTTCCACATTCCAGAGTTTTACGGTCTTATCAAAACTGCCAGAGGCAACCATCTTACCGTCCGGGCTGAAGGCCACGGAATAAATCAGATGGCTGTGCCCCCTTAATGTATAAAGGCATTCCCGGCTTTCAATATCCCAGATTTTCACGGTATTATCATGGCTGCCCGAGGCAATCAATCTGTTGTCCGGGCTGAAAGACATGCTGAATATATCCCCGGAATGGCCCTGGAGTAGCTTGCTCTCCTTAACATCAAATTGACCGCCCCTGGCGGTCGCGGTCGGCACATCAAAAATCGTGATGGTGCAAGCCGTGTCGCCCGAAGCGAGCATTCGGCCGTTCGGGCTGAAAGCCACCGCCCAGATTTCTGCCGGGCGCTTCAGGCTGAGAATAAGTTTATTCTTTGCCGGATCCCATAATTTTACGGTCCGGTCAAAACTGCCCGAGGCAACCATCTTCCCGTCCGGGCTGAAAGCCACAGACCAGATATTGTCTTTATGGCCGGACAGACGATTGAGTTCCAGGCCTGCTGAGGCGTCCCATATTTTGACCGCCTTTTCATCGCTGGCCGAGGCAATCGTTTTGCTATCCGGAGCGAAGGCCAGAAAACGAATCAGATATTCGTTGCCCTTAATCGCTTTGATGTCGCGCCATTGTCCAGACGAAACCGGTTTTTTTGATGACGGTTTCTTATCCGGCGCCTTTCCATCCTGAGCCTGGCACTGCAGAATAAATGAGGTAAATAACGCGCCGGCTATCAGCAGAATACCGTAAAGATATGCTTTTTTCATACATCCCCTTTTCCGCCGGAGGCGGACCCGCCTTTGGCGGGCTTTAATTAGGCATCTCGGATACCCTTCCTTCATTATATATTACCACCTCATTCCGGCGCATCAAGAAAATTAAACCCTATTATTATTGATTTCAGCCGAAGCGGATATTATAGTTTTATCTATGAAACAGGTTAAGGTATTTATCTTGAGGGCGCCCGGCACAAATTGCGATATAGAAACCGGCGCGGCATTCCAAAAAGCCGGAGCCCGATCAGATGCCTTCCATATTAACGAATGGATTAGCAACCCGTCTTTGATACATCAATATCAGGTGCTGGCTCTGCCGGGCGGATTCTCATACGGCGACGACATCGGCTCAGGCACCGTCCTGGGCAATGAAATTACCCAGCGCCTGACTAATGAAATCAGCCGATTCATAAAAGACGGCAAACTGATTCTCGGCATCTGCAACGGATTCCAGGTCCTCGTTAAAACGGGATTTTTACCGGGGCTATCCGGGGATTCCGAAAAGCCGGTCCGCGAGGCGTCGCTTTTTACCAATGATTCGGCCCGCTACGAAGACCATTGGGTGCACCTGAAAAAATATTCCACCAAATGCGCATTTACCAAAAACTTTCCTCAGGAGCCCGTATATCTGCCGGTGGCGCACGGCGAGGGTAAATTTATTACCGGAGACAAAAAGACTCTGGATAAGATTATCGCCAACGACCAGGTGGTTTTCAGGTACTGCGATGCCAAAGGAAAGCCGACTCATCGCTACCCGTTAAATCCCAACGGAGCCATGGATAATATCGCGGCCATCTGCGATACCACCGGCCAGATTATGGGAATGATGCCGCATCCGGAACGGTTCCACGATATCACCAATCATCCGCGCTGGACCAGGCAAAAACCTGATTTTCCGCACGGCATGCTGATATTCCAGAATGCGGTAGAATACGTGAAAAACAGCCTATAAGGAGAATTATTCATGTCAAAAGTAGTTATTATTATGGGTTCTAAAGGAGATTTGGAACATTCCCAAAGGATAGCCGGGATGGTCAAAAAGATGGGGGCTGAATGCATTATGAGGATTGCCTCAGCGCACAAGGTTCCGCTCAAGGCGCTGGATATTGTCAAACAATATGAAAGCGCGGAAACAGTCTTTATCACGGTGGCCGGCCGGAGCAATGCCCTAAGCGGTTTTGTCGATGCCAATACCGCCCGTCCGGTGATTGCCTGCCCGCCTTACAGTGACAAATTCGGCGGGAAAGACATTTATTCCACTCTGAGGATGCCCTCAGGCGTCTGTCCAATGCTGGTATTAGAGCCGGAGGAAGCCGGGTTGGCCGCTCTGAAAATCTTAGCCCTTAATAACAAACAACTCGCCGCTAAGATACAGGAATACCAGAAATCAAAAAATGACGAGATAGAAAAAGCGGACAGTGAGTTACAAAAATAATAATGCGAATTATTCGTAATTCGGAGATTCGCAATTCGTAGAACTATGACCGATAAAATCCCGATGACCGCAGAAGGCCTGAAAAAACTGCAGGCAAAACTGGAACAGTTGACCAACCAGATACGTCCGGCCGTAGAGAAACGGCTGGGTGAAGCCCGGGACATGGGCGACCTGTCCGAAAACGCCGAGTTCTCCTCGGCCCGCGAGGAACTCTGGCGCGTAGACCGAACTATCGGCGAATTAAAAGACCAGCTAAGCCGCACGGAGGTCATCACCACGAAACAAATAGATAAGAACACCATTGCCTTCGGCGCGCGGGTTAAGGTCAAAGACCTTGATACCAAAGACGCCGAGGAATACATTCTGGTCGGCGAGGGCGAATCAAACCTGGCGGAAAATAAAATTGCCATCACCACGCCGATTGGCCAGGGATTGTTGGGCCACAAGGTGGGGGATAATGTGAAAATCAGCGTTCCAGCCGGCACCCTTTCCTACCAGATTATCGAGATAAGTTACGAGTAAAACGGGGGAAAAACCGCAAATTACATAAACTAGAAAGCCCGCATATGCAAAATGTATCGGGTATAAAAATAGTATTCGTTAGCGCTACTCTTGGATTAATTTTCCCTGCCATTATCTTTCTTGATCCTTATTGGGCTGACTTTGTCGGTGATTTTGATTTCCCGATTGCTGTTCTGTGCTTTCCCTGGATATCAACCTTTCTTATATTTTATTCCTTAAAGTGCATAATATCGATGCTTGTTTACCCAATATTAATATGCGCTGTGCTTGGCTATTTATTTACTGTTATTTTTGCAAAATCACAATGGCGCAACAGCTTAATAAGACTGGTATTTTTTGTTATGGGTGCTTATTTATTAATTAACTGGCTGATTAGAATATTTATATTTAATTGTATTTTTAGACCTGGCGGGGCGTAATCAACTAAAATAGTTCTTAAAGAACCAGCTTGCATTTCATGTCTATCTTTGGTTCAATGTATTTTAGCCCAATGCTACATATCAACATCTAAACATACAGTAAAATATTCCATCTGCCTGAGCGCCTGAGCCAAAAACATTCGTAAACCATTAACAGCCAAACACCCCTTGCTTCTGGCGTCTTTCATTAATCTGGTCTCGGCCGGATTATAAATGGTATCGAAGACAATCATCCCTTTTTTCAGGCAGGTCTTGGGCACCGGGCTTTTATTTATATTCGGAAACATGCCGACAGGCGTGGCATTTATGATAATCTTATCGTTTCCCGATCCGCGACAGTATTGGGTAATCCGGTTCAACGGTAATATATTATTGTTTGATTTGCGGGCAAAGACAATCATTTTTATACCCGAATGCTTCAGGGCGTAAATAATCGCCCGCGCCGCGCCACCCTTCCCCAAAATAAGCGCCTGCCGGCAGTTAATTAATTTACGCAACGGTAACAACGCCTCAATTACGCCTATCCAATCGGTATTGGTCCCAACGAATTTATTACCCTGCCGATAAATAGTATTTACGGCCCCGATTTCTTTGGCGTTTTTGTTTAACCGGTCAACCGATTTTATGGCCGTAACTTTATAAGGGCTGGTCACACTGAATCCGGCCGGCTTGAGAAACGATTTTATTAATGCCAAATCACTTCTAAAATATTCGGGTTCTAAGTCAAAAGGAAGATAGACCGCATCAAGTTCCCCGGCCCTGAATAAGCCGTTAAATAAAACCGGGCTGTAGGAATGCTTTATCGGGTTTCCCAATAACCCGAATACCTTTGTCCGGCGGTTAATCGAGTCCGCTCGATAAAGATATTTCATCTGCTTGAACGGAATCTGGCCATCCGCGGTTTCCCGCCCTCTTTTATATGAAGCGTAGGTCAGGAATAATCCAAATTTCTTATAAAGAATGCGGCTAATGACGCCTTTGTCACCCATGCAGAAAGCAATAAGCTTGAGGTCGCGCCGCGCTGCGGCTCTTTGGGCCAACTTGAATATTTTAAAATTATCGCTGAAGCGCCTGGCGTAAGTGACTATTTTAATCACGTCCGGCTTATAGCCGCAAAGCTTCTTATAAATCGCTTCCAGGTTATCAGGCGTCCGGTGGTGATTATGGTGGGCTAGTATCGTCTTAGACTTGCTCCGCCGGACTAAACCAATCAGCTTCTTTATTGGCTCGGAAATCTTCAGTGATTCCGGAACATCTATCGTTACGTATTCAAACCGCCTGGAACTGACGGCAGACGAAAGCAATTTTATTCTTTCCGCCTCAGCGCTACGAAATGCGCCGCCGTTTGACTTGTCATAACAGGTAAAAATAAGCGGCTTATCGATTTTCTGCTTGAGAAAAAGCGGCAGGGAAAAGTCGCGGATGCTGTCGGCTCTAATCTCGATTAACTCGGCTGATTTTGAGGCGCGGCGCAGGTTCTTAAGCAACTCCGGCATTGAGCAATCGCCGAGCGAAACACAAATCATTCTTCAACCACAACCTTTGCGCCCTCGGAAATCAAGTCATAGACCTCTTCCACTTCCGCATTATACATCCGGACGCATCCGTTGGATATCTTCTTACCGATACTTTTCGGCTGGGTTGTCCCGTGGATACCCAGAGACGGGCTTTCCTTGAACGCCATCCACCTGGTGCCCAGCACATTGCGCTTGTCACCGTAGGGAACCTCTTCCTTGCGTCCGTCCTCGGTCTTCTTATACCAGGTCGGGTGAATGGTTTTGGTGCCGATGGTATATGTCCCAACCGGCGTGTCGCTGTTCTTGGTCGGGTCGCCCACGCTTATCCGGTACTCCTTGATAAAATCGTTGTTGATATAAAGCGTCAGGGTCAGCGTGGTCTTGCTGACCTTGGCCCATATCGCTCCGGTCAGGATTTTCAATTTGTCCTCCGGAAAAATATTGTGGGTTTTGAGCCCATTGATTCGCCTGATATGGCCCAGGGCAATATCCCCGCTGCCCGTCTCAACCTTGTAACGCCGGCTGATAGCCGTGATATTATCGCCGGGCTTAACCGTATAGACAGTTGAGTCCGGAGTGGGAAATGACGAAAACACCAACTTCTTATTAAGCTCTCCGAGTCGGTTTTTAATCTCCGCTGCTTTTTCCTTGGTGATATTGCTTCTTAAGGCCAGGGAATAGGCATTACGCGCCTTATATTCACGGTTCGGCTCATCGGCGAGCGAAAGGTAATAATCGCCCAATTCCACGCCGGCTTCGCGGGCGCCCTGGCTGTCCGGGAACTTGGTCTGCGCCATTTCCAGGTACTTGAGCTTCTCCAAACGGTCCTTGCTACGCTTGCCGATTTGATAATAGGCGTCCCCGCAATAAACGCTGGCCGGATGCTCCTTGACTAATCTTTCCCATATTTTAAGGGCCTTGTCGGCCTTCTCTAATTTCTCATAAGACCAGCCGATGTAATCAAGATACTTGTCAGCTCCGGACGGGTCTTCTTTTATCTCGTCTTCCAGCCGGGCAATGGCTTCCTTATATTTGCCCTGCTCGTAAAAAACTATGCCGCTGGTCTTCGGCTGAGCCGGTTCCTGCGACTGCTTGGGCTGTGTCGCCTGCGGCCCGGGCGCCGGCACGGCCGGCTGAGGCCTCGGCCACCAGCCCTTGGGATACAGGAAATATACGGCCACCACCAGAATAACTAAAAACATAAACTTCTTCATAACTTTCCTTTCGCTTAAATTAGACTATTGCTTAAATATTATCGGCTGTTTCGAAAGGGTGCTTGAGGAATAATTTATCTAGAAAAAACTTATTTATCCGGGTTCGTTCCCGAGGAAGAAATGCCTGCGGCCGGATGGGGCGTCCCCGCTTTAGACAGCCATCTTTTAGTCAACTCCCGGGCAAACAATAAAATGGTCATAAAAAATATCAGGAAGGCCAAAAAAACTATTATCCTTTTTCCCAAGGACGGTTCTTCATCTGTAGCCTGCCCTTCCGGCGCGGAGGATTGAGTGGCCTGAGTGTTTTTACTAATTCCGGCGCTTAACGGCGCCGTCTTCTTGGCGTTTGTCGCGACTTTATCAGCCGACTGGTCCGCGGCTACCGCTTGAATAGCCTTTTTCAGCGCGTCACTGCCTAGTTTGGCCGGTTCCGCGGTCACGGTCTTGTCATCCGACACCATCTTCATCGTCTCAACCACCGGGGAATTCTGAGCCGGCGCCGGTCCGGGCGCCGCGGCCGATTCACTATACGTCAACGTGGTCCGTCCGATAACAATCCGGTCATTCTCGGTTAACTTGCGCCTCGAGACCTTTTCATTATTAACGATAATCCCATTGCGGCTGCCCATATCAACCAGCAAATATGAGCCGTCTGATTCCCTGGTGATTTTAGCGTGTTGTCTTGAGGCGCGCGGGTCGTCAATGTAGATATTATTGCTCTTTTCCCGGCCGATGATGCCTTCGTTCCCGAGCTCCACTGTGCGGGATGCGCTGTTTTGCCCGTCGGTCACGATACTTAAATGAGGCATACTTCTCATATATATGAGGTGTTGGAAAAAGTCAAGAAAAATATGACTCCTTAACCTTATTAATCTAAAACATCTGTCTTAATGACGCGGTATGCCTATATAAATCATCACCTTATTAGTAGCGTATTACGTTAACGCCGCTACAGGACATTACACCTAATTAACAATACTACACCCTATCATAGTTATAGTAAGTCGCATCCGACAATAAAACATCTTGCATTCTAATTAATAGGGTGGGGGTGTGTTTCACGAGAAACACGGTTTTGGGGCGAGAAACAGGTGAGAAACACTACCTTACCTGGTCTAACTTGTCCAATATCCTCTGGAAATCATCCAGGGAGTAGAATGATATCATTATCTTACCCTGCTTGTTATCAGGGGTATAGACACTCACCTTGGTATTAAACTTGGTCATCAGGCGTTCCTCTATGTCTCTGACATGGGGGTCTGTGGACGGAGAGCCGGTGGTAACTCCGTCTGTTGTGCCCGGCTTACGCCTCTTTAACCACCTAATGATATACTCCAGGCGCCTGACTGACATACCCTCACGCTTTATTCGCTGGCAAAGCTTTATTTGCAGGGTAGGGTCGCTTATAGCCAATAACCCCCTGGCATGGGTGGTGGAGATGCTCTCCCTGGCCAGCTCATCCTGGACCTCAGAAGGCAGATCCAGCAGCCGGATGAAGTTAGCTACCGTCGCCCGGTCCAAGCCAACCCGTCCGGCGATATCTTCCTGGGTCAGGTTAAAGAATGTCATCAGCTCCTTATATGCCCGGGCCCGCTCTATCGGATTAAGGTCCTTGCGCTGGGTGTTTTCTATTAAGGCCCACTCCAGCATCTTCTGGTCATCCACTTCCTTGACAATCACCGGGACTGAGGCCACCTTGAGCTCCAAACACGCCCGCCAGCGCCGCTCCCCGGCCACAATTTCATAATAATTGCCTGATTTGCGGACCAGTATCGGCTGGAGCACCCCGGCGGTTTTTATGGATTCCATCAAATCAGTCAGCGCCGCCTTATCAAAGGTCTTGCGAGGCTGGAAACGATTGGCGATTAATTGGTCCGTGCTCAGCATCAGTACCGCGCCAGCTAAGGCCGTCGGCTGAATAGCCGGCTCCGGACTGGCCGGCACAAAACGCTCTGCCGGCCTACTGGCCTGCGGTATTGCAGGCGGGCTGATTGGCTGGATCGGCGCTGCGGACTGCTCTGGTTTGGCCGGGGCAATCATTGGCTTGGGCTCAAGAACCGTATCTTCCTTCTTGGCCGGCTCATCCCGCCCTTGGCGAGGCTCGTTTTCGGCGGCAAACCCAGCGAACAATCTGTCCAATCCGCGCCCTAATTTCTTTTCCATATTTAAATCCGTTTCCCGTATAATACTTCTCTGGTGAGCTCTGCATAACTACTTGTGCCCTTTGATGTTATATCATACTCTAAAATAGGCTTGCCGTAACTGCTCGCCTCTGAAATCGCCACGTCACGCGGTATAATCGCCTTATAGAACTTATCCGGAAAATGCTTTTTTATCTCCTCGAATACCTCTTTATTATATTGCAGCTCGTTATCATACATAGTCAGGACAATGCCTTCAATAAAAAGCGCCGGATTTGAATCCTTTTTCACCGTCTCGATAATCCGCATAATCTGGCTCAAGCCCTCCATGGCAAAATACTCGCACTGGATGGGAATCAGCACCGAATTGGCCGCGTTCAGGGCGTTAATGGGAATCCGGCCGAAGGCCGGCGGGCAATCCATTACCACAAAATCATAGGCGCTGCCCAGCGACAGCAACGAGGTCTTCAATCTCTGGGTGCCCATCACTCCGGTCAACAGCCGCTGCTCCAGCGTGGCGACCAAGGGCGATGAGGGCATGACCGATAACTTCGGATGGTATTCACTCTGCTTGATGGATTCCGGTTTGACAATTCCTTCGAGCAGCGCCTGATATGTGCCAAAGAATTTATCCGGCGCGATATTCAACCCGCTGGTGGCGTTGGCCTGCGGGTCCAAATCAACCAGCAGGGTGTTCTTCTCAGCCAATGCCAGGCAATAAGCCAGATTTATAGCGGTGGTTGTTTTGCCCACGCCGCCTTTTTGGTTGGCAATAGCGATTGATTTCATTCTTAAGGTAAGGGGTCAACCCCGCACTTACTTTGTAGCTGTCCCGAAAACATTCGGGACAATAAGTCGCATAAATGCACCCACAGGTTATCAGGCGAGCCACAGCTACAATAATAACTTTTGACTAATGACTTTTATATACTACAAAGTAAGCGCGGGGTCAATTAAAATATCCTCTAAAGACAAACCGAAAAATCTCTTGACCGCGTTGGAAATAATTGGTATAGGTTATTTCTCAATCACGTTATCATAAGAAAGGATTCTTTTTATGTTCGACAAATTCACCGACCGGGCCCGCAAGGTAATGAGCTTAGCCAGAATGGAAGCCCAGCGGCTGGCCTCCGAAACTATCGGCACCGAGCATATCCTGATGGGCATTATCCGCGAAGGCTCCGGCGTGGCCGTCCGGGCCATGATGAATATGGACATTGACCTTAAGAAAATAGTTGAGGAACTGGAAAAACTTATCCAGGCCGAGCCCAGGCAGGCCGCGGCCGGGCAGATCCCTTTCACCACCCGGGCCAAAAAGGTTCTGGAATTCTCGCACGAGGAAGCCCTGGCCTTAAATCACGATTATATCGGCACCGAGCATCTGCTCTTGGGATTATTAAAAGAAGAAGAAGGCCTGGCCGCCCGGGCCATGACCAATATCGGCCTGAAGCTTTCCGAATTACGCGAAGAGATTATCACCATCCTGGGCGGCGGCATGACGCCTCCGTCGCATGAGGAAGAGTCGGAACCCGAAGAAAAGGCCAAGGCCGGCGCGCGCAGCCCAGCCGGCCGGACCAAAACCCCGGCCCTGGACGCCTTCGGCCGTGACCTGACCGAACTGGCCAAAACCAATCAGCTCGACCCGGTCATCGGCCGGCGCCGAGAAATAGAGCGCCTGCTCCAGGTCCTCTGCCGGCGCACCAAGAATAATCCCGTGCTTCTGGGCGAAGCCGGCGTGGGCAAAACCGCCATCGTTGAAGGCCTGGCTTTGGACATCATCACCGGCAACATTCCTGATTTATTAAAAGACAAGCGCATCCTCATCTTGGACCTGGCGCTCATGGTCGCCGGCACCAAATACCGGGGCCAGTTCGAGGAACGCATCAAAGCCGTCATGACCGAGGTCAAGAAAAGCAAGAATATCATTCTCTTTATCGACGAGCTCCATACTTTAGTCGGCGCCGGCGGGGCGGAAGGCGCCATTGACGCATCCAATGTCTTGAAACCCGCCCTGTCCCGCGGCGAAATCCAGTGCATCGGCGCCACCACGCTCGACGAATACCGCAAGCACATCGAAAAAGACGGCGCCTTGGAACGCCGCTTCCAAACCATCCTGGTCGACCCGCCCACCAAGGAAGAGGCGCTCCAGATACTCAAAGGTCTGAAAGACAAATACGAGGCCCATCACCGGGTCCATTATACCGACCTGGCCCTCAAGCAGTGCGTGGAACTCTCCTCCCGTTACATCACCGGCCGGTATCTGCCGGATAAGGCCATTGACGTCATGGACGAATCCGGCGCTCGCATCCGCCTAAAGGCCAATGTCAAACCGCCCGACCTGAAAGAGCAGGAGGACATCATCCGTAATTTGGAAAAGGAAAAGGAAGCGGCTATCGCCGGCCAGGAATTCGAGCTGGCCGCCTCCTTGCGCGATAAAATCCAAAAGGCCCGCAAGCAAAAAGAAGACGTACTCAAGGAATGGAAAACCAATGAAGTGGAAAAGAGCGGCACGGTCGATGAAAATATCATCAGCGAGACCGTGGCCCGAATGACCGGCATCCCGCTGTCCCGGCTGGAAAAAAAGGAAGCCGAGCGGCTCCTGAAACTGGAAGAAGAACTCCACAAGATAGTGGTCAGCCAGGACGAGGCCATCTACGCCATAGCCAAGGCCATCCGCCGGTCGCGTTCCGGACTGAAAGACCCGCGCCGGCCCATCGGCTCGTTCATCTTCATCGGCCCGACCGGCTGCGGCAAGACCCTGCTGGCCCGGGCACTGGCCAAGGTCATGTTCGGCGAAGAAGACGCCCTAATCCAGATTGATATGTCCGAATATATGGAAAAGCACAACGTCTCCCGCTTGGTCGGCGCGCCTCCGGGCTATGTCGGCTACGAAGAGGGCGGTCAATTGACCGAAAAAATTCGGCACCGGCCCTATGCCGTGGTCCTGCTCGACGAAATTGAAAAGGCGCACAGCGACGTCTTTAACATGCTCCTCCAGGTCATGGAAGAAGGCCGGCTGACCGACAGCTTCGGCCGGCATATCGATTTCAAGAACACCATCCTGATTATGACCTCCAACATCGGGGCTGATGTCATCAAAAACCAATCATCGCTGGGCTTTAAAAAGACCACGGTTGACTCCTCTTACGAAAGCATGAAAAACCTGCTCCTCAAGGAAGTGGAAAAACATTTCCGACCGGAATTCCTCAACCGCTTAGATGACACCATCGTTTTCAAAAGCCTGACCAAGCTTGACCTCAGGAAAATCGTCGACATCGAGATGGCCCGGGTAATTAGCCGGATGAAAGAGCGCGAATTGACCGTCACCCTGGAAGAAGACGCTATCGACTTTCTGATTGAACAGGGCTATAATCCCGATTTCGGAGCCCGGCCGCTAAAGCGAAGCATCGAGAAACTCATCGAAGACCCGCTCTCCGAACAAATTCTTAGGGACGAATTTAAGGGCTTTAACATGGTCAAAATCAAGGTCAAGGACAAGCATCTCTATTTCGATGCCTGCCGGACCAATGACGAACCCTTGATGTGCAAGACCAGCGAAGAAGAACCTAAGAAATAAAGGTTAATGCGTTGGGCGTAGTGCGTCTGAACTGCGAAGCCGAACGGCGTAGCAGACCGCGCGGCTCAGCCAGCGGCTGAACGCAAGCGAACCGGTTCGGGGCGAGGCACAAGACGCAAAGATGTTCAAACAGGTTTTATTGTTATCCTTAATCATCTCCATCCCGCTGGTCACCCTGATTCTGGCCGCGGTCTATCACTTTTCGCCGGCCTATCTGGACAAAGCCTATTTCGGCGGATTCCCGGCGCTCTTAACCGCCTTCAGTTCGCTCTGCGCCATCTATTGCGTCTGCCTGATTATCCTGGTCTTCTTTATTAACGAAAAGAACAAGTTGCTGCATGCCAAGAACGACGTCCTGGAAAAAGGACACGAGGATATCAACCGCGATAACAAGACTCTGTCTGCCCGGGTTGACCTGCTTTCAGCCACCCGCGAAATATCCCTCATCATCACCCATGAGGTCGACTTCCAGAAAATACTGGCCAAATCCCTGGAAATCATCGCCCAGATGATTAACTCATCGTTCGAGGGCAAGGTCAGCGACGACAAAGAAGAAATCACCATCTTCTTAAAGGACGAAATCTCCGGCCGGCTCAGTCCCCAGGCCCAGCGCAAGGGCGCGGTTATTGTCTTTGAAGAAGAATTATCCGACCAGGCCACGGACTGGCGCAACGTCAACGAATCGCTGGAACACAGCCGGCTGTTCTTCTCAGCCGATGGCGAGATACTGGATTTCACCATCCCGCTTATGGCAGACCGGGATACGGTCGGGGTGTTAAAAGCCAAGGTGCCAGCCGGCGCTACATCCTCATCGGAGGATTACATCAAACATCTCCAGGATAATCTGATGGAGTTAGCCCGCGTCCTGGCCCTGGCCGTCAAAACACCGATGCTCTATAACCGGGCCATTACGGACGGACTGACCGGGCTCTACACCAAGCGCCACCTCTTCACCGAACTGCCGGTCTATATGGAAATCTCCCGCCGGCACAATACTAAACTCTCGTTTGTCATGTTTGACATCGACCATTTCAAGCAGGTCAACGACACCCACGGCCACCTGACCGGCGACACGGTCCTAAAAGGCGTATCCGAAACCCTGAAACAAACATTACGGGCAACATCAACCGCCTACCGTTACGGCGGCGAGGAAATCGCCATCATCCTGCCGCTCTCATCCAGAGAAGACGCCCGGACCTTTGCCGAACGCCTGCGCAAGAAGATAGAAGCGCAGAGCTTCACATCAGAGACAGGGCAGAAACTAAAGGTAACTGTCAGCTTGGGCGCCGCCGAATACGGCAACGAAATGACGGATTTCAAGGAACTGATATCCCAGGCCGACACCGCGTTATATCGGGCCAAGCAATCTGGTCGGAATCAGACAGTAGTGATTTAGTCGGGGCAGGAGGAAAGCCCTGTGCGCAGCACTGGTCGGTAGCATTTAGCCGGTGGCTAAAGCGCACCGGGTACATCAAACTATAGTAATTTAGTTAGAATGTAAAATGGACGTAGATTATGAAAATTAGAATAGAACCCATCGGCATAATTCGGTCATCCTACAAAAAACCGGCTGACGTACCGTACGGAGCGTCCAGAACCAAGAACCGAGGCCGCGTTCTGGTCTACCAAAAATTCGCCAAAGGGCTGGACGACCTGGACGGGTTTTCCCATATCGTCCTGGTCTTTTATTTCCATCAGGCCAAAGGCTACAAGCTCAGAACCACCCCGTATCTGGACACGGTCTTACGCGGCATCTTCGCCACCCGGAGCCCGCACCGGCCCAACCATATCGGCATCACCCGGGTGAAATTGCTCAAACGCCAAGGCCTGGAACTCAGCGTCAGCGGTCTGGATATAATAGATAAAACTCCTCTGTTGGACATCAAACCCTATGTACCGGCCCAGGGCGAGCGGTTGAAGTCCCGAATCGGCTGGCTTAAGGGCAAAATATAACCATCATGTCTGCTTGCCCGGCACCCACGCGGGCGCCGCGAAACAAAAATCAATTAATCTGTCCCGACGAACCGAAAGCGCGCGGGAAACACCCCCTGGAGCGGAGCGAACATAATTTAGGATGATTTTTTCGGATTTCCCTTGCTTTAATCCGGCAAAAATAATAAACTAAAGGCACTCCTATTAAACGGGCAGGTTACCAGCATCATTGACTGTAGCATCAGACCCGCATTTAACTGAAAGACACATATATGAAAAACACTGAGCCAGGATTCTGGAAATACTTCTGCGCGTACGCGTTGATATGCGTCGGCACCGGATTGATCGCGCTTAATATTATCGGCCGGGTGGTTTTCGGTGAAAAGGAATCATTACTTGTCGCCTTCTTCAGCATCTGGTTAGGCGTAATAACACTGGCGGCGGCCAAAAAGTCTTATCCCGGCTCATCCCCGGACCAGGCGGGGAAAAAGTAAAGGTAAAATGTTTCGGCAAATCCCGGAACAAAGGAATGGACTTATGAAAACCAAGTCAAAAATACTGATTATTGACGACGAGCCTCAAATACTGGAACTGATGGCCCTGGCGCTGGAAGGCAGCGGGTACACGGTCCGCACGGCCTTAGACGGCGCGGCCGGCCTGGCCAAAATCAGGCAGGAACCGTTTGACCTGGTCTTTCTTGACATCAGCATGCCCGGCCTGGACGGCATCGCCGTTCTTAAGAAAATCAGGCAGATTGCCCCGGACATAGCCGTGATTATGCTGACCGGATATCCCACCCAGGAAAAAGTCATTGCCAGCTTCAAACTAAAGGTCAGCAATTTCATCAGCAAGCCAATCCAAATCAATACGATAGTCAAGGTCGCGGAAGACGCCCTGGAGGAGCGGAAAAACTCCAGGCTTAAGCGTCCGGAATGAAATAACCAAGCAAAGCCGCCGCCGCGCCTGGCGTAATAAATAATTGCCTTTCCCGGCCAAAGTTGATATAAACCGGTATCGACAAAAAGGAGGCTGATATGCCATACTTTATTGACCCGACCACCGCGCCTAAGTTTTCACAGCGGGTTGGAATAGAAAGCGTTCTGCTGACCGGTCTGAACGGCGAGAAAACCATGATGGCGCTGTCCACCACCCTGCCCGGCCATACCGTGGAAATCCATGCCCACCCGCATGAGCAGGTCGGCATCATTTATTCCGGCCAGGCCCTGTTGCGCATCGGCGGCGAGGAGCGGCGCGTCAAGAAAGGCGACTTCTATTGCATCCCGTCAAACGTCCCGCACGGCGACACCTGCATCGGCGACGAACCCTTTACCATGCTCGACGTCTTCTGCCCGGTCCGGCAGGATATCATTGACAAATATAAAAACCAAAGCAAATAATCCCCGGGCGCAGCCGGCTTAATTATGAATTGAACAAGTCGTTCCCGAAATTAAGGGGCGATAAAAAAGGAGGTTTTTATGCCGGAACTAAGACAGAATCTGATTTCACGGGACTGGGTAATTATCGCTACGGAACGCGCCAAAAGGCCTGAAGAATTCGTCAAGCGCAAAGAGCAGAAACCATTGCCTGAATATAACGACACTTGCCCGTTCTGTCCGGGCAAAGAGGATAAAACGCCGCCCGAAACATTCCGCATTCCTGCCTCGCCGGCCGGCGGGGGCGACAAAAAACCCTGGCAGGTGCGGGTCGTCTATAACAAATTCGCCGCCCTGGCCTGCGCTGGCGAAAAGACCAGGAATATAAACGGCATCTGCCGCTCCATGAATGGGGTGGGCATTCACGAAGTGATTATTGAGCATCCCAAACACAACGCCCTGACCGCGCTGATGACCGAATCAGAGGTGGCCAATATTATCCGGACTTATAAAAACCGCTATCTGGCTGTTCAGCAGGATAAAAGAATTGAATCTATCACCATCTTTAAGAACCACGGCGCCTCAGCCGGCACCTCGCTGGAACATCCCCATTCCCAGCTGATTGCCACGCCCATCGTGCCGCCTCAGGTCAGGCAGCGCGTGACCGAGGCCGTCAATTACTTTGATGACACCGGCCGGTGCGTATTCTGCCACACCCTCCAGGAGGAATTGAAGGCCAAAGAACGGCTGGTGGTGGAGACGGAAAACTTTGTCGCGTTCATTCCCTACGCGGCGCTCTCGCCTTTCCATACCTGGATTTTCCCGCGCCGCCATATGGCCTCGTTCGCCCAGATTAACGAAGCGGAAATCACCGACCTGGCCGGGAATTTAAAGAACGTCTTATCCCGGTTCTATTACGGTCTGAACAACCCTGATTTCAATTACACCGTCCGCTCAATACCGCTGGACAACAGAGAAAGCGATTATTTCCACTGGTACATCAGCTTAATCCCCCGGGTCAGCCAGACGGCTGGATTTGAACTCGGTTCCGGAATGTTTATCAATGTGGCGTTGCCGGAAGAAAGCGCCGGATTCCTGAGAAAAGTCAAATTGCCCTAACTCGCTTGAATTATCGGGCCATAATTCCCTGGCAGGGCGGTGTGACGGGAATAACTTATGGATGTTATCACCATTATCCTAATCGCGCTGGGGCTGGCTATGGACGCGCTGGCCGTGTCCATTACCAACGGCATTGTCATCAAAAACCTAAAGATGCTCCATGCCTTCAGGGTCGCCCTGTTTTTCGGGCTGTTCCAGGCACTGATGCCGGCGCTGGGCTGGCTGGCCGGGCTGGGCCTGAAGAATTTTATTTCCGGCGTGGACCACTGGATTGCCTTCGGCCTCTTAACCGCTATCGGCGTCAAGATGATATCCGAATCATTCAAGACCGGCGCCAGCCGGTCCGGCGACGCGGCCCTGGCCACCTCGTTATTGCTGGTCCTGTCCGTGGCCACCAGCATCGACGCCCTGGCCGTCGGATTGACCCTGGCCTTTCTGGATGTCCTGCTGATAATTCCGGTGGTGATAATCGGCGCGGTTACCTTCGGCATGTCATTTGCCGGGGTTTATGTCGGCAACCGGTTCGGGACGCTCCTGGGCCGCAAGATGGAAACCGTCGGCGGCCTGATTCTTATCGGCATCGGAGTCAAGATATTAATCCAGCATCTCCGGTAAAATGCCCGGTCCAATGGCCCCGGTGTAAGTGGAGCGCTGAGCATGTCTAAAAAGTGTCATTCTGAGCCGTAGGCGAACACCGCAGTGACCGGGAGCACCTACTGGAGCGCAGCGAAGAATCTATTACAAGTAGACCCTTCGCTTTACTCAGGGTGACAAGTGAAGGGTTCAGAATGACATCAGCTGGTTTTTGGGAATGGCCATTTATTGCAGTCGCCGGGACCTATTCTGGCGTGCTGGGCCAGGGCGGCATTGTCTTCGGGAGAAGCCCGCCGCTTTTTATTATGGCCACGGCCTGATCAAAACGGACACAGAACTCATATGAGCTTAATGAATTTGTGACGCGGCCCCTGGAAACGGCGATAATCCGGGTGCTATTCTTGTCCATCGGCTCAATCCAAACCCCGATGAATACCTGGGCCGAATCAAGTCCGGAGCCCGCGCCGCCGGCGCCGGCCAGAAGATACCCGGCTTCTTTATGCTCCTCAATCGCGCCGCTGAGCATCCAATCGCGTAAAATATGATTACTTATCTTCCAGGCCTGCTCAGAGCTGACGGCAAAAACCCGGCGGTCACCTTTGCCCCTGGCCTTGTCGGATATGACATCCGATACCTTTGCCGCGGCGCACCCGGATAAAATCACGCCTAACATAATGATATTTATTAGCTTCGATTTCATGGCCAACCCTTTCTGTAAAGGAATACATTGTCTTGATTAACCGCAGGATAGGTCAATTATCAGGACTTGGCAAGAAAAAACCCAAGAAGAAATGAGAATGTAACCACAGATGCACACAGATAGACACAGATAAATTAATCCCCTCTAAGAAGATGGGTCAGGGGTGTGTAAAGAGTAGTTAACCGCAAAGACGTAGAAAATATGAACCAGAAAAAGGACGATTAAGGTTGAATTATCAGACGGGTTGAGGTAGAGTGCCAAGGACCAGAATGAATTTTATATCTGCCTGGCTAAACACGCACTAAGCGCAGCGTGAACTCAAGCTAATGCGAAGAGACCGGGAATAGCGAGCCATCAGCGACACCGAGTATGCGAGGTAAATACGCGGAGGTCAGGGGGTAGGGAGATTAAGGTATCCCCGGGATTTGAATTACAAAGAAACAATGTCAACTTTAAACGAAGTAGAATTTAAGCAATATCTTGAGGTTTATTATAAAACTTTAACAGAAACGGCTAAACAGTTTTTACCCTCAGATGCCATTCCTAAATTACAGGTTTTTTCTGTCCAACCAGCACGTATCGTCGGCTATCTATCTAACACCTTTGGGGTGGGATTTGAGTACATTCAAGATAAAACCAGAAGCGATATAGAAATAATAAAAGGAAATTCGAGAATTGAAAATTTATTTCTTAAGGTTCCTATGAGAGTTCGAGAATTAAGTCAAACGGGAATGCTATTTGCGCCCGAGTCGGGTGGAATTTGCACGCTTGATTCTATACACATTAGTGATGGATACCCCTTACGTATAAAGTCAGAAAACATAACAATAAGAATATTAAATTCCACCTTCGAAGCACTTGGCTGGAAAAAGCATGTGTTACTTGGCGAGATCCATAGTAATAGAGAAAAAGCCTTTTGGTCCCCAGATGCAGCAATTAGTCGGGCGAAAGATGAAATATTAATTGCCATGACAAATATTTCTCGGGCGAAAAACAGCAATTTAACCATAGGTGATTTTATTAAGCAATCCAAAGAAAAAAGCGTCCTTATTCTTGGAAGTTATTCTAAAGAGCAACAACAAGAACAGCAGTTAAGAGAAATCGCTAAAATAATACAAACCGGTGGCTATAACTCCATCTTAATCAAAGATATTCCCGACAACTTAGAACAAAATATTAACCAAAAGGTAGTAGCCGTTGGTTCCGTAAGTCGGTTTATTATCGTAGAAGACAGTTATGCTTCAGGGCATCTTACAGAATTAAGTCATTGCAAAAATAATGACTGGGTTACTATTATACTTAGAGAAAAAGGGAAACAAAGTTCTTTTATGTCCAGTGGCTTGTCAATCACGAGTAAGGTTATCAAGGAATTTGAATATACTATTGCAAATTTAGAGGATGTTGTAAAAGAGTCAGTTATGTGGGCAGAGAAAACTATTGAGGATAATAAAAGAAGTTTTGCCAGTGTATATCCATGGCGAAATGTCATTTAAACCGTAAAACCAGGGGCCACACAGAGCATGTCCAAAAACTATTTTACAGGACAACGCTAAGGGGTAAATCTAGATTTTACTAACAGAAACTTTACCGCCTACCCATTTAGGCAGTCGCTGTTGCCAGTTTTCTCTCTCCACTGAC